>JADMIO011260322.1_pt1 | contig 48229 bp, 31 predicted proteins | sample 8958161 | NCBI WGS metagenome assembly JADMIO01 (sample SAMN16585339, study PRJNA669376) | soil metagenome | isolation source: Crop rotation soil | place: USA: Cullars Rotation, Alabama | collected 2011
CGCGACTTCAAGTCACGTGAATTCCAAGCTTCGGATCCCACTGTGCTGGAAAGCGTCGGCCTCGCGGACGGGATGCAGCGCACGATTCGGATCGACTCGAAGACGAAAGTCGATGTGAAGGATCCAATGGACGCGCATCGCACGCTCTGGGAGACGCTGACCGATAAGAACATGCACGATGTGACTGCCTATCTGGTGACCGTGAAATGACGATCAAAAAACTCCTTTTCATTGCATCTCTTGTTGTCGCGCCGGCACTGCTGCAGGGACAAGGCGCCGGACTGAATCCCGCGGACATCCTGAAGCCGCTGGCCGACTCGTGGCCGACGTACAACGGCGACTATTCGGGCCGCCGGCACAGCTCGCTGACGCAGATCAATCAGTCGACGGTCAAGAACCTGACGCTCGCGTGGTATTCGCGATTCACGTCGGGGCAGGGGCCGAACGTCCAGGTTGGCGGCGAGGGCGACGGCAACTATCCGGCCGGCAACGTCGCGTTCAAGTCCTCGGCGCTCATGGTGGACGGCACCATCTACATTTCGTCGCCGGACAACGCGTGGGCGATTGATGCGCGAACGGGCCGTCAGCTCTGGCACTACTTCTGGAAGTCGCGCGGCGGCACCCACATCGGCAACCGCGGTCTCGGCATGTGGAACAACTACCTCTACATGGAGACGCCGGACGACTACCTCGTCTCGCTCGATGCGAAGACGGGCAAGGAACGCTGGCACAAGGTGATCGCCGATCTGGCGCTCCAATACTTTTCCACGCCGGCGCCCGTCGTCATCGGCAACCACGTGATCGTCGGCACCGGCAACGACATCGACGGCCCGGGGTTCCTGACGTCGTTCGACCCGGAAACGGGCGAGGTCCAGTGGAAGCATTACAACGTGCCGATGAAAGAGGGCGATCCTGGTCTCGAGACGTGGCCGAGTCTGGACGCGGCGCAGCATGGCGGCGCGCAGCCGTGGGTGAACGGCGCCTACGATCCGGAAACGCATCTGTACATGTACGGCACGGGCAACCCGACGCCCGCGTATACCGTCGGCCGCGGCACCGGGGACAACCTCTACACCTCGTCGACGATTGCCGTGAACGTCGATACGGGCAAAATGGCGTGGTATTTCCAGTCCGGGCCGCATGACATGCACGACTGGGACTCGGCGCAGACGCCCGTGCTCGTCGACGGCACCATCGACGGCAAACCGCGCAAGCTCATGCTGACCGCCGCGCGCAACGGCTACTTCTTCGTCGTCGATCGCGTGACGGGCGAATACGTGTCGACGCTGAAGTACGGCATGAAGACGAATTGGGCCACCGGGCTCACGCCCAAGGGGGGGCCGCAGCGCAATCCGGAGAAGGACGCGTCGATCGGCGGCGCCATCGTCTCTCCGACGTCGGATGGCACGATCAACTGGGAGCCGCCGGCGTTTTCACCGGAGACCGGCTATCTCTACGTCGCCGAGCTCAACGGCTATTCGCTGTTCTACCTGACCGAGCTCGATCCGCGCGGATCGATGGGCCTTGGCGGCCATCAGGAAATCAACATCGGCAGCGGCGGCGCGTTCCTGACGGCGATTGACTACAAGAACGGTGGCAAGATCGCGTGGCGCCACAAGTATCCGACCGGCGCCAACGGCGGCGGCGGAGGCATTCTCACGACCGCCGGCCGCCTCGTGTTTGCCGGTGACGGCAACGGCAACCTCGTCGCGCACAACGACGCGACGGGCGAGCCGATCTGGCACACGAAGATCGGCAGCGTCACCAACCCGCCGCAGACGTGGATGATCGATGGACGGCAGTACCTGATTGCCGCCACGGGCGACACGTTGTGGGCGTTCGTGATCTACTAAAGCGTTTTTCATTTGTGTGTGGTGTCCGCCTTCAGGCGGACCGGCCGCGTAGTCCGGCTGAAGCCGGACGCCACACAAATGAAAACCGGTCTAGATACGACGAGTGTGGGAAGACGGAGGCGGAGGACTTTCAGTCCTCCGCCTTTTTTCTTTCAGGCCAGCGCCTTGATGTAGTCGTAGCACTTCTTTACTTCCGCGACGGCGTCCGACCCCGCGGGAATCTCGTACGACATCTCGATATTGCACGGGAAGCCGTACGTCTCCTTCTCCAGAAGCGCCAGGCACCCCTTGATATCAACGTCGCCCTTGCCCCACACCACCGGGCCGCCATGATTCTTCAAGCGGTCCTTGAAGTGCAGGTTCGTGATCCGGCTGTTGTATTTCTTGATGAAGTCGATCGGATCGCCGTTGGCGGATACGTAGTGGCCGATGTCAAAATTCGCGCCGAGGTATTTGCTTGTCGCGAACACGGCCTTGAACGAGGCCTCGGTCGCCATCTGATTGGGATCCTGGTCGTTGTCGTGGTTGTGGAACCCGACGAGCAGCTTGTGCTTTTCCGCGAATGGCGCCAGCCGCGCCGCCATCTTCACCGTCGTCGACGACGACATGGCACCGACGCCGAGCCCTTTGGCCATCACGAATGCGTAGTCGATCATGTCGTCCGTGATCGTCTCGCTCATGTTGTAGCAAAGCACGCCGAGATGGATGCCCGCGGCCTCGATCTTCGCGCGCACCGGCTTGAACGTCGCTTCCGTCGCCGACATGCGCCAATCGAGGGCCTTTTTCGCCGCGGCCTGCTGGTCGGCCGTCGCCGCGCCTCGACCTCCGCGTCCGGCCGAGGGCGTGCCCGCGAGCTTCTCGCAATCGCCCGACATCAGCTCCATTTCGCCGATGCCGACGGTCTGGTACGCCTTGATGATGTCGTCTGCGTTGGGAATCGTGCGGAAGCTGTAGCTCTGTGCGCCGATCTGAATCCCTTTGACCTTGGAGTTGATGTACTCGCGCGCAAACAACGGCGTGTCGCGGAGGGCAAGCACGCCCGGGACGGCGGCAGCGGCCAGTTTCGTGAAATCGCGTCGTGAATAGCGCATAAGGCCTCATTCCCCGGACCTGAAGGTCCGGGGCTCCATTTAGTTGTCGTGAGCCGAATCGACGTGCCGTAGTTTACAGCGCGGCTGACGGATCCTGGTGCGCATCCATGAACCCGTTGGCCACGGCGCGCTCCTCGAACCGTCCGTTCGTCCAACCTCGCAAGCGGTAGAGCGTGCCGAACAGGAATTGCGGCGCCGCCTGTCCCTGGCCGCCGACCCACTCGCCGCCGCGGCGGACGTTGTCGCCCATCCACGCGGGCAGCGTGAGGTGATATGGATTGCGCCGCACCTCCTCGACGTGCCACGTCAGCGCGGTGATGAGCGCCCCGAGATCGTCGGGAGACGACTCGACCAGTACGTTCGGATGCGGCATCTGTCCCCAGAATTCCGTCTCAATCGCGGCGCAGGTGAACGCGGGCGGAAGCGTGGCCAGGGCGTCGGCGACGAGATAGTGGGTGCCGATGTGCGAGGAATTCCAGTCGAGCTCGTGCGGATAGAAAATCGCGCGCGGCTGGTACTCCTGCAGGATCGCGGCGATCGTCTTTACCTTGCCGGCCCACCCGGCTGGATCGTCTTTCCGCGCCTTCGGGCTCACGCCTTCCAGCCCGTTCGGCTGCGTCGCGCGAAGCTCGAACCCGATGCATTGGCAGCACCGTTCGAGCTCGGCCCAGCGCCCCGATTGACGCGCCTTATTGCTTCCTTGCGTCACGGCGACGTTGACGACGCGCCAGTGCGATTGGCGGAGCAGGCGCAGCGCCCATCCACCGATGATCACTTCGTCGTCCGGATGAGGCGAGAAGATGAGCGCCACCGGCGCGCCGGCGCGAATCGCGGGTCGCGGATAGTCGGGAAAGCCGCCCAGCGGAAACGCGCGCGCTTCGTTGACGAGCGCGGCGAGCTTGCTGACGTAGGACTCGTACGGGGTCACGAGGCTACCTTTCGAGCGCCGGCAGGCTCGCTGCCGCGATCGCTTGCCCGTGCCGTTTGGTTTTCTCGTCCGGCACGAGGAACGTCACGTTGAGGTCGGGAAATTCGGTCGCCAGCACCCGGCGCGCCTGCTCGAGGATGACGTCGCCACCGCGCCCGGTCGTCACGCGGCCGAGCACGAGCATGTACTTCGACGGATAAAACCTGGAGAAGTGCGCCGCACCGTAACCGAGGTACGTCCCGATCGTCTGATAGATCGACGCGGCGCGCGGGTCGTTCTGCTCCATGAGCCGCTGCACTTCTTTGAGCTGTTCGGGCAGCAACATCTCCTTCGGCAGGTTGATGCCGGCTTTCGGCGCGAGACGGCCGACGGCCTGCTGCGAAAAGTACTGCACGCCGCAGCCCACGTCGCCCGACCATTCGTCGGGGGGCGCGTTCTCCTGATAATCGACGGGCACGAATGCGAGCTCGTTGAGCCACTTCGTGATGCGCCCTTCCGGCGTCACGTAGCCGCCGGCGAGGCTCGAGCCCATGGCGATCCCGAGCACCGCGTTGTCGTTGATCGACATCGAACCGGCGAGGGCCGTCACGTCGCCGTCGTTGGCGATCTCGAATGGAATGCCTTTCCAGGCGCGGCCGAGCTCGAGAAACAGATCTTTGACGCGGCTGTTGAACAGGTCCTGCGGCACGCCGCGAAACATCGAACAGACCTTGACGCGGTTATTGACGAACACGCCGGCGGAGCTGCCGCCAATCGCGTCGACGCGCGGCAGATGCGCGGCGGCGCGCTTGAGCGAGTCCATGATCTGATCGAAGTGCCACTGCGGATCGCGCTCGACGATCGGATGCCACTCGATTTCTTCGCTGAAGACGACCTTGCCGTCGATCACGGCCGCAGCCTTCCGATCGCTCGCGCCGAGGTCGAATCCGATGCGGCATCCGGACAGGTGGCGGCCGAGCGGCACGGCGTCCTGGCGTTCCTCCGGCATGTCGCGTCCGGGGGCGGCGACGACCTCGAACGGTTTCTCGTAGATCCGCTGGCCCATGACGTCAGCGTCGAACAGACCGTGCGGGGACGTGCGGTAGTACTCCTGCAGCCGCGTGGCGAGCGCCGCCGGCGCGTCCACGTACACGCGGTGGCCGCCGCGTGACCACAGCAGGAACTTGACCTGCCGTTCGAGATTGAGGAAATTCCACGCTGCGTCGGGATGCGCGTCAGGCAGCGCCCACGTATCCCATCGCGCAATCGATCCGTCGGCCTGCTCGACCGCCAGCCGTACGGGCGTACCGTGCGCCGCCGCGGCTCCCGCGTCGAACGCGCGATGGAAGAGCGCGGCCGGCCGGAAGCCAGGCTCGAGATCGGGAATGATTTGTGGCGGCATCTGACTCGCTAAACTCATGGCGTCCATTGGTAAAACGGGATACAACCTTACCGTGAAAAAACGTACGGCGAAAGCGGGAGCGCATTCTGTGAGAAACGCATGACGTCGACGCCAGGCACGCCGCATCTCATCCGGCGCTTTGGGCTGATGCAGGCCACCGCGCTGAACATGATCAACATGATCGGCATCGGGCCGTTCATTACGGTGCCGCTGCTGATGACGGCGCTCGGCGGGCCGCAGGCGCTTGTCGGCTGGATCCTCGCGCTTGCCATTGTCATCTGCGACGGGCTGGTGTGGGCCGAGCTCGGGGCCTCGATGCCGGTGTCCGGCGGGTCCTTCGGCTATCTGCGCCAGGCGTTCGGCCCGCAGGGGTTTGGCCGCCTCATGGGCTTTCTCTTCGTCTGGCAGTTCATCGTCAGCGGCCCGTTCGAGATCGCGTCCGGGTACATCGGCTTCGCGCAGTACGCCCGCTATATCTGGCCGTCGCTGACCGCCGGCAAGATGCAGCTGCTGGTCGCCACGGGGGTCGGCGTCGTCAACGTCGCGCTCCTGTACCGGCGCATTACCTCGCTTGGCGCCATTACCGTCACGCTGTGGGTGGGCACGATCATCACGTCGCTCGCGATCGTCGTGAGCGGCGGTCTTCACTTCAATCCGGCGGTCGCGTTCGACTTCCCGCCAGGGGCGTTCAAGTTCTCGCTCGGGTTTCTCGTCGGTCTCGGCACGGCCGCACGCATCGGCGTGTACGACTACCTCGGCTACTACGACGTCTGCTACATCGGCGACGAGGTGAAGGATCCCGGGCGCGTCATTCCGCGGTCGATCATCTTCAGCACGATCGCCGTCGGGTTTCTCTACATTGCCATCAATCTCTCGATCATCGGCGTGGTGCCGTGGCGCGAGTTCGTGCCGGCGGGCATCAACCCGAATTCCGATTTCGTCGTGTCGATCTTCATGGAGCGCCTCTACGGCTCGAAGATCGCGAGCGTCGTCACGCTGATGATCCTGTGGACGGCGTTTGGATCGGTGTTCGCGCTCCTGCTCGGGTATTCGCGAATTCCGTACGCGGCAGCGCGGGAGGGCTACTTCTTCAAGGTGTTCGGCAAGCTGCACCCGCGGCACGCGTTTCCGCACGTCGCGCTGCTCGTCCTTGGCGTCCTCGCCATCGCGTTCAGCTTTCTGTCGCTCGGGGCGGTCATCGACGCGTTGATCGCCACCCGCATCCTGGTCCAGTTCATCGGTCAGATTGTCGCCGTCGTGCTCCTGCGGCGGCAGCGTCCCGACATGGCGCGTCCGTTCAAGATGTGGCTGTATCCGGTTCCGCTCGTGATCGCGTTTGCGGGCTGGCTGCTGGTGTTTGCGACTTCGCCCGTCAGCGTCATTCTCTGGAGCTTCGTCGCGCTCGGGATCGGCGTCGCCTCGTTCCTCGTCTGGTCGCGGGGGCAGCGAACGTGGCCGTTTGCGAGCTGAATCACGCGCGCGGCTGGTTCCACTTCCGGCGGAGGTGGGACATCTCCGTGAAGAACCGCATATAGCGCGCATTCTCGACGCCGTCGTGGAAGTACTGCCAGAAGTTGCTCACGACCCGCCACGGACGAATCGCGAAAGACAGCACGTAGAAGTTCAGATACATCCAGAGCATGCGCACGTACAGCTCCCGCGATGAGACGCCGGGCGTGTACGACTTGCCGGTGCTCGAGTAAAAACTAATCACGCTCTGGAGCTCGTCAGACGACGCGTCAAAGGTCTTCCCTGGAAACAGCTGTCTGAAATACGCGGTTCCAGGATACGGCGTGAACTTCGAGATCGTCACGTCGTGCACGCCCATGATCGCGAGCTTGCGGACGAGCCGAAGTGTCCTGCGCATGCCGGCGCGCGTGTCCTCGGGAAATCCAATGACAATGAAGCAGGCGACCGTCATCTTCGTTCGAAGCACGAAGCGCACGGCGTCGAGCAGCCTCGGCAGGCTCACCTGCTTCTTGATGGCCTTGAGGGTCAGTTCGTCTCCCGATTCCGGGGCGAACGCAAAGTTTCTCAATCCGGACTGGTCGAGCGCCGTCGCCAATTCCTGGTCGAACGCTTCACAGCGGGTGCCCGCCGGCAACTGGTAGCTGATGCCCAGGTCGCGGCGGATCAGCTCGTTCGCGAAATCGAGCGTCTTTTTGCGGTTGACGACGAAGGTTGAGTCCATGAACGTGAAACCGGTGACGTTGTACCGGCTCTTCATGTGTTCCATTTCGTCGGCCAGCCCCGCCGGATCGCGCATCAAGTATCGCTGCGTCCACATCTCCGGGTTCGAGCAGAAGGTGCATTCGAACGGGCAGCCCCGGCTGCCGAGAATTGGCATGGAGCGTCCGAGGTTCACACCGGTCACCTGGTGCGCGGCAATGTAGGCCTCGATGCTCCAGGCATCCCAGTCGGGATAGGGCAGCCCGTCGACCGCCGTCATGCGGCGCCGCGCCGGAGTGGTCACCACGCTGCCGTCAGAACCGGCATAGGCGATGCCGGCGATCTCGCGCCAATCGCGTCCCGCGTAGAGGCGCTCGACCAGCTCCAGAAACGTTTCCTCGCCCTCGCCGCGCACCACGACGTCGAACAGGCCGGATGCGAGAACGCCCTCCGGCACCGCCGTCGGGTGCTCGCCGCCCGCGACGAACGTCGCGTCAGGAAACCGCGGTCTCAACGCGCGCGCCAGATCCAGCACCAGCGGCCAGCAATGGCTGAAGAGACAGGTGAAGCCGAAGACGCGTGTCTGGTCGGGCACCCGGGCCACGACCTGATCCACGGTCAGGCCCTGAATCATGATGGGCTCGCCGCGCGTGCTGGGGTAGGGGCGAATCTGATCGAGCGCCTCTCCGCACGCGTCAATGGCCGTGTACTCGTATCCGTGTTTCTTGACGAAGGCGCCGATGTACGCGAGGCCGATCGACGGAGAGGGCGTCTGGATCTGGATGCCGCTGACGGTCTTGAGGCCTTGATGGTTGATAAGGGTAATCACTTCCACACCAGGCGCGCGCCCGCGGACGCATCGAACTCGGGCCGCACGAAATCACCGGCGGCGCGGATCGCCATCACGGATTGACGAACAACTCTCTGAGCACGCTCAGGCCCGTTCGCCACGCGAGCGGAAACGTGCCGGCCGTCGCTTTGTGGAATCCACCCATTCTCAGCAATTCGCGCGTCGGAAACTCTTTCACACGCAGGCCGAGCTTGGCCGCGCGAATCGTGCTTTGGATCTCGATCTCGTGCAACTGTGCATCCAGGCGCATGCGCTTCATCGATGCCAGCTTGTACCCACGGAAGCCGTTACAGGCATCGTACACGCCCGAGCGCCAAATCATCCGGACGATCAGGCTGTACGTCATGCTCCCATATCGCCGGATCAAAAACCGGTCGTCGCTGTTGTCACTGCAGGAGCCCGGCAGCACGAAGCGGCCGGCAATGACCATGTCGTAGCCTTCGTTGAGAAACTCGACCACCTTGGGCAGGTCGGCGGGATCCTCGTTGCCGTCGGTGCTGAAGAACACCAGTTGATCCGTCTCGCAGATGTGCTGGGCGTGAATGAACGCGTTGCCGCGGCCCCGCTTCGGCTGCAGGACGTACGGAATGCCCGCTTCCTTATAGAGATCGAGTGTCCCGTCCGTCGATCCTGGGTCGATCGCAACGACGCGGTCGAATGCGTGGAGCGGGATCAGCGGCAGCAGCTTCTCGAACGCCTCGCGCTCGTTGTAGGACAACAGGACCAGCGTCGTAGTTGGTTTCACGCCCATCACGCCTCTTTGGCTTCCAGACCCCGCGCGCGCCGACGCCCATCATCGGCATTTCGTGGACGCGCGAGCATGTCGTCGTAGATCCAGCGATAAGTGGCTTCCATTCCCTCCCGCAACGACGTCGTAGGTTGCCAGCCAAGCAGCGCCTGCACGCGAGTGTTGTCGCTGTTTCGGCCGTAGACGCCGCGCGGCGCGGTCAAGTCGTATCGTCGTTCGAGCCGCACGCCGGCAATGTCTTCAACCAGATCCACGAGTTGATTGATCGTCACCAGTTCAGAGCTGCCGATGTTCAGCGGCTCGGCGATGTCACTGTCCATCAGGAGACGCGTGCCGCGCAGGCAGTCGCTGATGTACGTGAAGCTCCGCGTCTGCTGGCCGTCTCCCCAGATGTCGATCGTGTTCGTCCCCGAAACCTTGGCGGTGATGACCTTGCGGCAAATGGCCGCGGGCGCTTTCTCGCGCCCGCCTTCGTAGGTGCCGTGCGCACCATAGACGTTGTGGTAGCGGGCGACGCGAGTCTGGAGCCCAAAGTCCTCGGTGAAGTGACGGCACATTCGCTCGCTGAACAGCTTTTCCCAACCGTATCCATCCTCCGGCATGGCGGGATACGCGTCGTCTTCTTTCAGCGGATGAACGTCCGGGGTGCTCTGTTTTTCGGCGTTGTACACGCACGCCGATGACGCGAAAAAATATCGCCGCGCACCCAGTTCCGTCGCCGCCATCAGCAAGTGCGTGTTGATCAGGACGCTCAACATGCACAGTGCCTTGTTGTTCTCGATGAAACCCATGCCGCCCATGTCGCAGGCGAGGTTGTAGATCCGGTCCGCGCCGCGGACCGCTTCCCAGCAGGCATCCTTGGAACGCAGGTCGAGCGTTCGGTTGTCAGCGGCCGGGTGGAGCTGGTGCCACTCGTCGAGCGCCTTCAGGTCGACCGCGCGCACCGACCGTCCCTCTCGTTCGATCAAGTGCCGAACAAGATGACCGCCGATGAATCCACCGGCTCCGCACACGACGACCTCGACGTCAGCCATCGTCAATTACCCAGAGCGCGTTTGGCTTCCGGCGGCAGCAGGCCGAACGCCAGTCGATAGCTGTTTGCGTACGGCTCGCTCAGGTTCATTCGCCGCGCGAGGCCGACCATGTTGACCAGCGTGTCGGGCAGCAAATGCCGGAGACTCTTTTCATCCGCGTGTTCCAGCGCGCCCGTGATTTGCTCCCGCGCTTGAGCGGCGTCGTTCGCGAAGGCCATGACCACGGCAAGATCTACCCGATCGTCCAGCCGCATCGCGCCGGCCGCGGAAAGATTGGCCCTGATCTTCTCGACGGCCTCCCGAAACCCGTCCGCATCCCCGCGCGATTGCTGCACCTTGGCGAGGCAAACCAGTGCAGGGAGATAGGCCGGGTCCTGCGCCAGCAACGGTCGCAACTGCGCCATCGCCGCGTCGAACTTGTCCTTTTCCCACAGGTACTGCGCGGCGCGCACCGTCGCCTCCTCGATCGTCTGGTCGGGGACCACCTCAAATACGAGCATGTACTGGTTCGCCAGGTTGTGTGGGAGAGGCACAGGATAGGGGATCGGGCGCAACCAGTTGGGAATACTACCGCTCTTCAGAATGCGGAGGATGAACCCGTCCGTTGGAACCGGATCCGACGGCCGCAGTCCGTGCCACAGCCTAGCGTATTCCTCGGCGAACGCATCCCACGAATAGATGGCAATGTGCGTGACCCCGAACTTCCGGCACAGCTCGAGCGCAGCCTGTGCTGACGGGGCGTTATAGATGGACGCGACCGCCTTCAACCCGCCGAGATTCTCGGAATAGAGACTACCGAGCCCTTTGAAGCCGCCAAAAAACGTCATCCAGGTGGTCGTGCTGGGGCCGCTGACGATGACGCCCGGCTCGCTGCCCAGCCGCTGCCGCAGGCGGTACGACACGTCCCGGACGACGACCTCGGTTATATCCATCTGCGTCACCGGCATCTTCAAATCAAACCGAACCCATCGCGCGATCGAGGACGCCGGAAACGGCAGGAGGACAACCACGAGAAACACCAACGCGGCAATTTTCCATCGTCGACCGAACGCTTCGCTTGCGTCCAAGACCAGCGCCATCACCACCAGAACGCCAAGCCATGCCGCGTACGCGACTCCCAACCAGCGCGATTCCTTGAGGGCCAGCGTCAACAACACCGTTGCCGGAAACAGGGCAACGCACAGCACGCCCTTCCAGGGCAGGGGCAACTCGCGCCGTCGCAGGCGAATCGGGATTCCCACCAACAACGCCAACGACACGAGATCGGCCAGCAACGCAAGACCATGTGTCAGCAACGCGACCTCCGCCGCGTCGCCTGGCAACCACGTGTGTTCTTGAAGCAGATGAAGAATCACGGAGTGAAAGGCGCCGTGAGCGAAGATCAGCGCAGGCACGACCAACACAGCGAGCATGGCGCGCCATACATGGCGCGCGCGCGACAATCGCGTGGTCTTCCAGAGCACGACGACGGCGGGCAGGAGGACCAACGGCAGCAGACTGATGCGGCTCGCAATCTCCGACGCCGTCAGTCTCCTGAGCTGATCGACGAGCGGCCGGTTTTCGAGGATGTAATCGGCGGCGAGCGACCACAAGAAAGGATCCGAGATTCGGAACGTGTCTTTCGACGTGAGTGCGATGGTGACCGGGAGGGCCATCACCATCAGCAGGTCGATCGCGAAAAACAGAACCGCGCGCCGCCGTGTCGATGGCGTATCGCCGAGCGTGCCGCGCCCGATCCACTCGAACGTTCTGCACAACAGATCGCCGCCTCCGAGCCACGCGAGTGCGTACAGCGGGTGGTTGACTTCCAGATTCCAACCGAGATGGCTCGGAAAGTATTCGAGCAAATAGAAAAACAGACTCGCCGCGCACCCGGCCCGACCCCAGGTGCGCCACAAAGCCGGCTCAAAGCGCCACGGCGCCTCTGGGCTCGTCCCGCGCGCCAGCCAGGCGGCACTGACGACCGCGCCAATACCAACACCGGCCATCGCCGGCACGGTTGACGACGCACTCTCCCACAACGCCGCACCACCGACGACGGCGGAGGCGACGAACCAGAAGCGCGCCTGTCGGCGCGTCGGAAGCCACTTCCACAAGACCGGTTCGTCTTTCGGCGTTTCCGCCGCGTGCCCGGTTTCTCCCCGCAGCCAACCCGCGCCTCCGGCCACGAGCGAGATCACCATGAGCAAATCCCACGTCGCCGCTAGTCCGTGATGATCGAAGTAGCCGACGCGGAAGACGTCGTACAAGGGATAGAGCGCGGCGAACCCAAGCGCCAGCATCGATGCAGACACCGAGCCGAATCGCCGAGCCGCGATCGGCACCGCGATCAGCACGAACAGCACCAGCGTCAGCGTATTCGTCCACGGCGCGACGCGCTCGATGGCCAGATTCATCGGCAGTCCGCCGGGCCGATAGGGACCAAAGAGCAGATTGCGCGTCCGGCCCATCCAACCGTCGGACGACAGGTCGATCGCGGTCAGGTGTGTTCCCACCCACGCCATTGCGGTCACTTCCCAATGCAGGAAGCCGCTCCACTCCACGTCGCGTCCTTCGGGCGGAAAGTCGTAGTCGACGTGCCGCACCCGCCAGCCTTCCGTCCCGGCGACCATGCGCTCGGCTTGCATCACCCAGTTGTAGCCGTCCATGCCGATGGTCGGCATGATGAGCTGGTGCTGGTTGCCCACGTAACCGCTGACGGTCGTCGGGTCCTCTTGCAATGCGGGCGCGGTGTCGATCCGGGAGTCGGTCACGGCCCACACGGCCCGAAGGCGTGCGGCGCTATCCAGCGCGACGAACGTCAGCGCCAGAATGGTGGAAAGGATCCACAGATAACGCACGGCCGGGGAGTCCGTCGGCATGGCGAGCGGTGCCCCGACTAAGGGGATTTGGCCAAATGTAACATTCGCTGCGTGCTGCTGTCATGGCAACCACCCGCGCCAGTTACGATATGCTCCCTCGGATGACCCGGACTCTTGCGGCGTTGGCCTGTCTGGTGTGCACGGTTCACATGGCATCCCAAACTCAGCATCCTGAAGCGCGACTTTCGAACGGCCAGATCACGGCGCGCGTGTATCTGCCAGACACGCAGAACGGCTTCTATCGATCGACGCGCTTTGATTGGTCCGGCGCGATCGGCAGCCTGCAGTTTCAAGGCCACGATTTTTACGGCGCGTGGTTCACCGCGAACGATCCAGCCGTCCGCGACTTCATCTACCGCGGTAATGACATCGTCGTCAGCCCGCAGAGCGGGATGGTCGGTCCGGTCGAGGAGTTCCGCACGGCGCTCGGGTACACGACGGCAAAGGCGGGAGAGACGTTCGTTAAGATCGGCGTGGGTGTGCTGCGCAAGCCCGACGACGCCCGTTACAGCGGCTACGCGAACTACGCCATCGTCGATTCGGGCAAGTGGACGTCGACGACGACGGCCGAATCGGCCGAGTCGACGCAGGACGTGAACGATCCGACGTCCGGCTACGGCTATTCGTATCGCAAAGTCATCCGGCTCACGCCCGGCAAAGCCGAGATGACGATCGAGCACAGCCTGAAGAACACCGGCCGGCTGCCGATCGCCACGCGCCAGTACAACCATAACTTTCTCGTGCTCGACAAGGCGCCGACGAGCGGCGACTTCGTCATCACGCTGCCGTTCGATCTCAAGATCTCGTCGGACCTGTCGTCGCAGCCCACGGCCGTCAAGGGCGGTCAGATCACGTACACGCGGCCGCTGACGGGCGAAGACCGCGTCACGTTCGGCATGCAGGGATTCGGCCCTACGGCCAACGACTACGACGTGCGGATCGAGAACAAGGCGCTTGGCGTTGGCATGCGCGTCACGTCGGATCGGCCGCTCGCGAATCTGAGCCTGTGGTCGATCCGCAGCGTCATCGCCATGGAACCTGACGTCGACGTCAACGTGGCGCCCGGCACGTCCATGGACTGGAAATACATCTACAACTACTACACGGTCTCCAAATAGCACATGACACAAAAGAAGAGAGTGGCGGTGCTCGGGCTCGGGCACTGGTACTCGGCGTACGGCCTCGGTCGAGCCTTGCGTGAGTCGTCGAAAGCCGAACTGGTCGCCGCCGCCTGGCACAACCCAGCACATCTCGACGAATTCACGCGCGCGTTCGGCGTCAAGGGATACAGCAGCTACGACGAGCTCCTGAAGAAGGAGCGGGTCGACATCGTGCAGATCGCCGTGCCGGTGTCGGAGCAGAAAGACGTCACCCTGCTGGCCGCGCAGGCAGGGAAGCACATGATTCTCGGGAAGCCGCCGGCCATGACGGTCGGGGACTCACAGCAAATGGTCGACGCCGTTCACAAGGCCGGCGTGCTGTGCTTTCCGTTTCAGTGCCACATGCGGCTGCGCTACGCCGATCTGAAAGCGCGGGTCGATCGCGGCGACATCGGCGACATCCTGCTCATGCATCAGACGTCGCGCTGGTCGATCGCGGAAGACTGGTTGAACTCCGGCACGCCGGGATGGTTCGCCGATCCAAGACACGTTCCGGGCGGCTCCCTCATCGACGAGGGCATTTACTTCATGGACTTCTTCCGGTGGATCACCGGGCAGGAGATCGCGCGCGTCGAGGCGAAAACGGCCAATATCCTTCACAAAGAGTTGGAGGTGGAAGACTGGGGGTTCGCGTTCTTCACGCTGGCCAACGGCGTGATGTGCACGCTCGAAGGCGCGTGGACGATCGTGTCGCCTCAGAAAACTGCCCCGTCGCCCAAGCAGAACAGCGTCGTGCGGATCGAGATCGTGGGAAACCGCGGCGAGATCAGCGACCAGTTCTTCCGCGTGCCGGGCCGGTCGGTGCTTGCCGCGGGCGCGAAAGACTGGGTGTTCGAACAGCAGCGCGACACCGGGCCGTCATCGCTCGACCACCTGCTCGAGTGCATGGAAAAAGGGCGTCAAACGATCGGCACGATCGATGACGCCCATAAGTCGTTCGTCGCCGGGATGGCGGCGTACGAGTCAGCGAGAACCGGACGGCCGGTCGATCAGTAATTCTTCCCGTCGGGAATATCGTTCCAGTTCTTGCTCAGAAACGCGCTCCGGAGCGCGAAGAACGTCTGCGACACGGCGGCGGTCTTCGCCTTCTGCTCGTCAGTGAGCTCTTTCATGATGGCCGCCAGGGTTTTCATTTCGAGCGCGGCCATTGCCGCCGACTGCTGCGCGTACGCTTTCGTCGCGGCGTCGATGTCCGCCTGACCCTTATTGGCCTGGATGGCCGCCGCGATGTCGGCGTGCGTCTTCGTCAGCGCGACGCGGATGGGCTCGGCGGACTTGCTCGCCTCGTCCATCAGCGTCTTGATGTGGGTCTTCTGATCCTTGGTGAGCGTGAACGCCGCGTCCATCGCGTCCAGCCGTCCCTTGGTCGCGCCGCCCATGCTCGGCGACATGCCGCCTCGGCCGCCGCCTTTTTGCGCGGCGAGCCGCGCCGAGCCGCCGCTCAACTGCGGCAGCAGCACGATTGCCATCGCCGCGACAATCGCGACGCTCGTGGCAAACTTGATCATCGATTTGATGTTCATGATTAACCTCGTCCGCGTCTGCCGCCGGCGCCGCCACGTCCGGACGCGGCGCCGCTCTGGAAGATTCCCTGAAGCGCGGCGAAGCCCTGCGGAATTTTCGCCATTTGATTCGGTTTGAGCAGCGCGACGACCTTGGCCATCGCGCTGGCTTCGATCCCGGCCATCTGTGCCGCCGCGGCGGTGTACGCGTCCATGGCCTTCTGGCGTTCCGCGTCCTGGCTCTTCATCTCGGCGTTCAAAATCGCCTGGCGCAGCTGCAGCAGCTGACCGGCCGGTGCCGCCGCTTCCTGGGCCGCCGCCTGCAGGATGGCCTGCGCCTGCGGCACCTGTGTCTTGAGGTCGAGTCCGAGCTTGTCTGCGAAGATCTCGCCGGGGGTCATCGCGCGGGCGTTCGTGCCGCCTGCGATCGAGCCCATCATCGAGTCTCCCTGGTCCTGCGCCGCCAAGCGGCCAGGCGAGCCCGGCAGGCTCGGCAGTGCGGCCAGAATAACTGCAGCCGCCGCGAGGCCGAGTACGAATCGAACACGCATAAGTCCCCCTTGAAACATAGAGGACGTAGTGTATCTCCAAGCGGCAACTTTCCCAATGAACCGGTGAGGGTTGTGCAGTAGACTGCGCCTCAGGGAGTACGCGCCATGAATAGATCGACCGCCGTTACGCGTTTCGTGTTTCGGACCAGTGGAGCTGTACTCGCCATGGGTATGGTCGCGGCCCTCACGGCCGTCGGTCACGCGCAGGGTCCGGTGTTCCGCAGCACGGTCGACCTGATCCGGGTCGACGTCCAAGTGCTCGACAACGCGGGAAATCCCGTCGGCCCAATCGGCGCCGAATCGTTTGAAGTCCTGATCAACGGCAAGCGGAGAAAAGTCGTCTCCGCGGATTTCATTCGCCACGCCGAGTCGGCGCGCGCCACGACCGCGCAGAAGAGCAAGCTTCCGCCGATCGAGCGCGAGGACAAGCTGGCGGACGCCGCCGCGCGCACCGTCATCATTGCGGTCGATTCCGGCAGTTTTTCGCCGGGCAACATTCAGGCGCCGATGGCTGCCGCCCGCGCGTTTTTGAACGGCCTCGGTCCGGACGACAAAGTCGGCCTCTACCTGTATCCGACGGTGTCGTGGGTGCCCCCGACGACGCAACGCGCATCGCTTGGCGTCCGGCTGAGCAATCTCGTTGGTGAGAAGGAGCCGATTCACAGCTATTACAACCTCTCGCCGCACGAGATCGTCGACATCACGGCGCAGGCAACCAACCCGAATTCGTTCCTGATTTTGTCCAGGACGGGCACGCCCGACCAGCAACTCGAGGCCCGCGCGTTGGATCCCGTGCTGCAAATCCAGTCGCGCGAGTGCCCGGGCACCAACGATCCGGACTGCCCAATCAAGATCTACTCAGAGGGCATGATGCTCGCGACGCAGCTCGAGCGCGAGACGCAGACGAGCCTCGGCGGGATCGACTCGTTGCTGCGCATCCTCGCCGAGATGCCGGGCCGCAAGTCCGTCGTCTTGATCACCGGAGGGTTGCTCGTCAGCGATCGCCTGGACGGACGTCCCGACATCGGCACCATGGCGCGTGCGATGGGCCAGGCGGCCGCCCGCGCGAACGCCACGATCTACACGGTGCAGATTGACACCGCCCAGACCGGCGTTGGGCTTGCCTCGAGACACGGCACCGGCGAAATCAACCTGGCGCGCGACCGCGCGCTCCTGGGCAACTGGCTCGATGATTTTTCGCGCGCGGCCGGCGGCAAGCGGATCGACGTGCCCGTGGGCGGCGGCGACTTCGCGTTCGACCGCGTGCTGAGGGAAACGTCCGCGTACTACCTGCTCGGCGTCGAGCCCGCAGACATGGACCGCGACGGACGGCCGCACGAGCTCCGCGTGAAGGTCGACAGCCGCGGCGCCACCGTCCGCAATCGGCAGTGGGTGGTCATTCCACCGCGCGGTCAGCAGGCCGCCCTGTCCAACGAATCGCACTGACCGCTTTCAAGCCTCGCTCGGCTGAGCAACTACCACGTCCCGGGTATGTTCAGGATGTTCCATCCCGTGAGTTCGGCGACGTACCGCCACAATGACTCCGGAAATGGATCGACGCTTGCGGGTGTCAGGGCCGTCGTAATGCCGATCATCCATGAGTACGCCGCGAGCGCGAACACGAGTGCCCGGTAAGGCGGCGCTGACGACCGCACACCCACGGCCGCCAAAAGACAGAGCGCGGGAATGCCGGCAGCAAGATGACGCATCTGAAATCCCATTCCCATCACTCCGAGAGTCGTCATTCCAAGCCAGAACGATGCGCACCAGACCAGAGGCACCCATAATTTTCTGTTCGCGCGCAATTTAAGAGCTGTCAGCGCGGCGAAGATCAATACCGGCGACACCAGAACGAATCCTGCGACGTACACGAGGGGTGAACGCTCCACCATCCGCCTGATCCACGGGAACCGGTCGATCATCCACGCCGTCGGCCAGCCGACGGGAAAAAACCTCCCGAGCACGACCTTCGTCAACACAAGCCAGCTGCCGATCATCAGGACCGGAGGAAGAAGAAACGTCCCGATTTCCGCGCGCGTCGGTCGACGCTCGCTTTGCAGCCACAGGACAACGATCGCGGGCATGACGAAGCCGGCAATGAGTTTTGACAAGCCTGCCAGCGCCAGCAGGATCCCGGCGACCGCGAATCGCCAGAGACCGCCGTGTTTCGCACTCCAGTAGGCAGCCGCAACCGTCACGGTGACGAGCATCTGCAACAGGCTGTCGATCCAAACGCGTTCCGCCGCCAGCCACGTCACGGACTCAACGGCGACGAGCGCCGCCGCCGTTATGCCAACTTCAGCGCCCGCTAATTCGTTGCCAAGGACGGCAAGCATCACGATCGTGATCAAGTGGCACGCGACCGGCAGCAACAGGCCGCCGTTCAGTCCGATCGCCGCGCGGGACACGGCGAGGGCATAGACGAACAGCGGCGGATGGGTGAACATCGGAAGATCGTAAAGATCAGTGTCGTAGTCGCCGGGCATTTGATAGCCCGTTTCGTCAGGCGGTGAAAGCAGCAACGACGCTTTCGTCTTCTCCGGCAGGACGCGGTGAACCTGTGGCTCCCATTCCTCCTGAATGAAACGGCGCGCACCCGGTTCTGAGAGCTCTCCCCTGGTCGTGTAGGCCAGCGGATTTTCGCGGACACGCTCTGCGAGAAAGGTGAACACGACTTCATCTCCCTCGATATGAGGACGTCGAAGCGTGTTCAGGTGAACCAGGCCAGCCAGCGAAACGATCATCGCCACCGACCAGGCGAATGGCGAAGGGCGTAGGGCGAGCTTCATCGCCCGGGCATTGTCCTATAAATTCGGTTGGGCGTTCGGTGGGTCGGGCGGGTGCCACGGTTGAAACGCCAGCGAGAGTACGGACGTAGGACAGAACAGCAACGTCGAAGAAGCGCCGCCTGACTTTTGCTGGTCGGATCCGAACGCTCTTTTGCCCAAAGCCGGCACAATCGCATGAGTCGAACGTCTAAAGGAGCGGTGGCGACCGCGCAAACGGCGAGATCCGGCCCTCAGTCACGGAACCCGCGCACGATCGCGGTGCTCTGCGGGTTGCTGCTGCTCGTCACCGCCGTGTTCGCTCAGACCGCACGGTTTGATTTCGTCAATTTCGACGACAGTTTCTACATTCTCGGGAATCCCCAAGTCACCGCCGGATTGACCCGCGAAGGCGCGGCGCGCGCGTTTACTACCGCAGGTCCGTCAGGCGAGTGGTATCCGCTGACGATGCTCTCGCACATGCTGGACGTGCAGTTGTTCGGCCTGCAGGCCGGCCCTCATCACCTGACGAACGTGCTTTTCCACGCAGGAGGCACGCTCGTGCTGTTCCTCGCGTTCCTTCGTCTGACTTCGCGCGTCTGGCCCAGTGCAGTGGTGGCGGCGCTGTTCGCCATCCATCCGCTTCATGTTGAATCCGTCGCCTGGCTCGCGGAACGCCGCGACGTCCTGAGCGGCTTCTTTTTCATGCTGACGCTCTGGGCGTACGCAGGCTACGCCCATCGCCGATCGTGGCTGCGGTACGCGCTCGTGGCGGTGTTCTTTGCGTGCGGCTTGATGGCCAAGCCGATCGTCGTGACGCTCCCCGTGATCCTGCTGCTGATGGATTACTGGCCGCTCAGACGTTTCGAGGGCGACTGGAAGCGTGCACGCCGCCTCGTCATCGAGAAAATGCCGTTGTTCGCATTGGCGGCGGCGGTCGCCGTGATCACATTGCTGACGCATCCGGAAGGCGACGCCACCATCGATCGCGTGGCGCAGCTCTCGGTGGGATGGCGCGTCGCAAATGGCGTGGTCTCGTGCGCGAAATATCTCGTGCAGTTCGTCTACCCAGCGGCGCTCGTCCCTCATTATCCGCATCCGGGCACCAGCCTTCCGATCTGGCAGATCCTCGTGTCGTTAGTCGTGCTCGCAGTCATGACCGCCGGCGCCTTCCTCTGGCGCCGTCGTCATCCATATCTGCTCGTTGGTTGGCTCTGGTACCTGGTGATGCTGCTGCCGGTGATCGGCCTCATCCAGGTCGGCAGCCACGCGATGGCCGATCGTTATACGTATCTGTCTCACATCGGTCTTTACATCTCGTTAGCGTGGGCCGCTGCGTACGCCGCCGACGTGTCCGCCGTGTGGCGGCGCATGGTGACGTCGGTCGCAGTGGCAGCGGTGGCGATTCTCGCCGTTATGGCCTGGAAGCAGACGTCGTACTGGCGGGATAGCGAGACGCTGTGGACGCACGCGCTCGGGTCGACGTCTCCCAACCCGATCACCGATTTCAATTACGGCCTGGCGATGGACGCCAAAGGCAATACGTCGGAAGCGATGACGTACTACGAGCGCGCGCTGTCGCTCGATCCGAACTACGTGCAGGCGCACAACACGCTGGCCATTCTTCTGGCAACGGAGGGGCGAACCCAGGACGCGATCGGGCACCTCGAGCGCGCGCTGACGCTGGCTCCTGGGTACGCGACGACCTACAACAACCTCGCGACCACGCTCGCCCGCGCCGGCAGGACCGACGAAGCGATCGTGCGTTATCGCGAAGCGATCCGCGTCAATCCAAACGTCGCCAAGACGCATCAGAATCTAGGCGACCTGCTGGCGGCGGAAGGCCGCGTCGACGAAGCCGCCTCTCAGTTCGAGCAAGCCATCGCGCTCGACGGACGCCTGGCCGCGGCCTACAGCGGCCTCGCGCTCACTCTGTCGCAGCGGGGACGCACCGACGACGCGATCGCGAACTTCGAACACGCGCTTGCGCTCGACCCGCAGCTGGCCGCCGCGCATTTTTACCTGGGACTCGAGCTCTACCGAAAGGGTCGCGTCGCCGAAGCCGTCGATCGCTGGCGTGAAGCGATCCGTATCGAGCCCGGCGGCGTGACAACGCTCGCCGGCACCGCCTGGACGATGGCCACGAGCCAATCCGAGCAGGCGAGGAACGGCGCCGAAGCGGTTGCGCTCGCGCAACTCGCAGTCGAGCTCTCGGGAACGCGCGATCCGGCGTTGCTCGACATTCTGGCGGCCGCACAGGCGGAAGCCGGGCAATTCGAGCGCGCCGTCGCGACGGCGACGGAAGCGGCGCAGCTGGCATCGCGTCGCGGAGACACCCAGCTCGAGGCCGCCGTCCAAGAGAGGCTCAAGCTCTACCGAAGCGACCGCCCGTTCCATCACGCCTCTTGACGCCGCGCCTGCCGCCAACGCAAAGTGAACGGCATCGCCGATAGACCTCGCCGTTCCCGACGGCAAGTCCCCATCGATCGCCCGCGCGCCGCGCCGCTCGCGGTGTGGCTGGCGCTGCTCGTGATCGCCTTCGTCGCGTACGTCCCGGCCTTGCGCAACGGGTTCACCTACGACGATCGAGCGGTCATCAGCGACGCCGACTACCTGCTATCGCATCCTTCGCTCGCACCAAAACTGCTCAGCTCTGACTACTTCACCCTGAGCGGCGAGTCGACCTACCGGCCCGCGCTGACCGTCACGTACATGATCGACCGCACTCTCGGCGGCGGCGCCCCGTGGGTATTTCATCTTCAGAACGTCGTTTGGCACGTTGCCGCGGTTGGATTGCTGTTCGCGCTGCTTCTCGAGTTGGGCGCCGGAACCCGGCCGGCAGCGGCGATCGCGTTGCTGTTCGCCGTGCACCCGGCGCTCACCGAGGCCGTTGACGCCGTCGCGTTCCGTGAGGACGTTCTTTTCACAGCGCTCGGCGAGGCCGCGCTGTTGTTGTTCGTTCGCGCGCGGGAGCGCGCCGGCATCGGCCGCTGCGTTCTCGCCGGCGTCACGCTGTTGCTCGCGGAACTGGCCAAAGAGACCGCGTTCGTGTTCGTCGCGCTCATTCCGTTCACGCTCTGGATCACGGCGCCTGCCGAGGCGTCGTCGCGCCGAGTCCGAGCGTTCTTCGCCGCGCACCGCGCCGCCGTGATCAGCTCCGCCATCGCAGGCGTTGCGTTTCTCTTCCTCCGGTTCGTTCTGTTCCCATCGAACGAGACCTACGGCAGTCGCCCCGGCGGTTCGTTCTGGACCGGCGCCGCGACGGGTGTGCTTGCCATTGGCCACTACCTCGCGCTGCTGTTCGTGCCGGCGCCGCTCTGTGCCGACTATCGCGGCGTCGTCGCGCCTGTGACGTCAATCGCCGACGTGAGGTTCTGGCTGGCGGCCGCGGCCGTCGCGGCCCTGGTCGCGATGGCGTGGCGTGCTCGGCGCTCCGCGCCTCTCGTCACGTGGGGCATCGCGACCTTCGTGATCGGGCTCGCGCCCGTCTCGGGTCTTGTGCCAATCCCCATGCCTATCGCCGAGCGGTATCTGTATTTTCCGTACATCGGGGGTCTCACGGCACTCGTCATGACCGCGGTGCGTCTGCGCCGGTCGATCGGCCGGCGACTTCCACCGGGAACCGCGTTGGTCCTGGTTCTAGTGGCCGCGTCGCTGCTTGTCGTTCTGACGTGGCGGCGTCACGGCGTCTGGAAGGACAACGACACGCTGTGGACCGCCACACTTGCCGACCATCCCAATGCGTACGGCGCGATGCAGGGGCTTGCCGTCGTTCGTCTGGATCAGGGCCGCTTCGGCGAGTCGGAAGTGTTGCTGCGCCGGGCGCTCGCTTCACCGGTGGCGGATCCAATGCAGCGGGCGGGCATCCTCGATGCGCTCGGCATCACGCTCGGTTCGGCAGGCAGGTTGGAAGACGCCGTACCGCTGTTTGTCGAAAGCCTGAAACTTGGTGAAGGCGCAAAGGCACACTACAACCTCGGCGTGGCGCTCATCGGACTGGACCGGACGCAGGAAGGCGAGAGGCATCTCCGGCGGTCGATCGCGCTGAACCCGTATTACGCCAAACCCTACCCGATCCTGATCGAACTTGCGCACCGCCGAGGCGATGCGGCCGAAGCACGGCGCCTGGAAGAGCAACAATTCCGCTTGCGGAACTAGCGCGCCGGTCTTTATCTGTAAAAAGAAAACGGCCCGGCCGCACTTGCGTGCGACCGGGCCGGGTCTTGCAACGTTCGTAGTGTCCGGCGTTAACCGGACCTACGCGCGTTCTAGTAGTCGAAGCGGATCGTGAACGAACCGTTGAACGGCGGACGCGCCGACGTCCACTTGCCGGTGTTGTTCGACGTGTTCACGCGAAGGCCCGTGGCGGGATCGACACCCGCGTAGCTCATGGACACGTTCATCGCGCTGAACTCCACCTGGTTCAACATGTTGTAGAACTGGAGCTGGATGCGCGCGTTGCCGCCGCGGCCGAGCTTGACCGGCACGCGACGCGCAAGCGTGAAGTCCCAGTTCGACCAGCTCGGGTTGCGGAGGATGCCCCACTTCGTGTTTCCGATGTTGCCGACCGCTCCGGGGCCGAGCACGCCGTTCGTGGTGAACGTGGTGTTGGTCGGCAGCGGACGCTGGAAGGCGTTCGGGTTGAAGTGGATGGTGTCCTCTTTGAACGTCGTGTTGTTCGGGTTGGCGTCGTAGCCGCTGTAGAGGCTCGAGCCGACCACCGTCTCACAACGCGCAGTCTGACCGGTCAGCGACGGGTCGGTGTTCGCGATGCCCGTGATGTTCACGCTGTTGGCGCCGCCCGTGCTGCCCGCGTCGTTGCAGGTCGGATTCAGCGGATCGCCCGAAACAGCCTGGAACACGCCGGACGCTTCCCAGCCCTGCAGGAGGTACTTGACGACGGGCAGGTTGAGCGTCGGGATCTGGTAGCTGTAATTCACCACCAGGACGTGCCGGCGCGACTGACCCTGATCGTTCGTGGTCTGCTCGCCGTAGTAGTTCTGGCGCAGCGCCGCATCGCCGCCCTGCTCTTCCACCATGAAGTTCCAGCTGCGCATGCCTTCGCCCTTCGCGAGCGTGTAGGCCAGGCCCATCTGGAGGCCGTGGGAGAGACGACGCTGCACGCTCAGCTGCATCGAGTTGTAGTTCAACCCGACCTGGTCCGACGTGCCATACGTGATGTTGCCGATGCCCTTGTAGAGCCGGCGCAGGTACGCTGAGTTCAGCGGCTGGTTGTTGAACAGGTTGTTGACATCGCCGTAGGCGTAGATCGGGATGTTGTTCGCCGTCTTGTTCTGCCAGTAGTGGCGGCCGAAGTTACCGACCCACGCGACTTCCACGACCGTCTGGAAGCCGATGTCACGCTGCACGGCCAGGTTGCCCTGGTAGTGACGCTCCGCCTGGTTTTGCGTCGGCGCGACCATCTGGCCGACGAGCCAGTCGTTGTTGAACATCGAGAGCGGCACCTTGACGCTCGACGGTGACAGCGCGAAGTTGTTGGTCGCCACGAACTGGGCGATGTCCTTCATGTTCGCGTTGCTGATGCTGCGCGTGATCGAGGTGAGCGGGCCACCGGTGTAACCGTAGTTGCTGCGGTTGAACAGGTTGTAGAAGATGCCTGTGCCGCCGCGAATCGCGGTCTTGCCGTTGCCGAACACGTCCCACGCGAAGCCGACGCGCGGACCCCAGGAGATCGGGCGCAGGCTGTCGTACTCGCCATCGCGCTTCCCGTCGAGGCCGCCCGCGAACTGACCGTCGGTGACGTCGCCCTTGCCAGGCACCGCGGTGCCGGCGAAGGCCTGCGCCACGATCGCCCCCGTGAACGGGTTGCGCGCGCGCTGCTGCGAGCTCGGGCACGACAGGCGCCCGTCGATGATGGTGCTCTTGGTCGCGGCGTCAACACAGACCTGATCGAAGATGCGGACTTCGTTCGCGGTGCTGTAGAGATCCGGGTTGAACGCGCTGTTGAAGCCGCGGGTTTCGTAGAGTGACCCGTTGTGGGTCACGCGAAGCCCGTAGTCCAACGTGAAGCGCGGCGTCGCACGCCACGTATCCTGCGCGTAGCCTTCCATCAGCCAGTGCCGGATGTCGTAGTCGATACGACGATCGATTTCCTGGTAGCCGGCGAACTCGCCGATCAGCGCGTTCGCATAGCCGTTGCCGGCGCTGAACGTGTTACTGGAGCTGCTGCTGAAGTTGTAGGACCCGGTGTAGTTCTGGCTGCCTGGCTCGGTCTTGCTGTCGCGCTCGGTCGAGAAGCCCATCTTGAAGCTGTGTCGGCCGCGCACGATCGTCAGGTCGTCGTTGAACGTGTACCGGTAGTTCTGGTTCCAGCGCGGCTGCGGACCGCTCTCACCCGCGGGGCGGATGTACGCGTTGTTCGCCGCGTTGCCACCGCCGAAGCCCACGTACGGGAAGTACGGGTACTGGTCGGTGTTGTTGTTGTCCATCGTCGGCGTGCGGGCCGAGAGGAACGGACCAAGGCGCGGCGGGTCGATGCCGAGCGAGCTGCGATACCAGTCGGTGTAGTCGCTCGCCACGATCGGGCCCGGACGACGCTTGAAGCCCCAGTGGTTCTGCGAGAAGCCGAACGTGATTTCGTTGACCACCGTCGGCTTCAGCACCTGCGTGACCGTGGTGCTCAACAGGTTGCCCGGGAAGACGTTGTCCTGGGAATTGACCCCGGTGCCATTCAAGCCGGCGCCCGGCATGATGTTGTTGAAGCTCGTGTTGTCGTCACGGTCGAAGAGGCCGCGGACGCTGAAGCGCGTCTTCTGGCTCAACACCGTGTCGACGCGCAGGACGATGTCCTTGCGCACGTGCTGCGGCAGCGTGTCGTACCCCGAGTTGGACGTCCACGCCTGACCCGGCAGCGCGTTGACGACGCCGTTCGGCATCGGCAACAGATTGAGCGTCGCCTTGCCGATCGAGTTGAAATACTTCGGGTTGATGATGTTGCTGCCCGCCGCGCCCGGATTGGCCGTCGCATTGCCGAGCGAGACGCAGGCCTTGCCGCTCAAGCCGCCCGTGCCGGGCTGGCAGAAGAAGTCCGCCGCGCCGTACGGGTTCAGGAGGTTGAGACGGGTCGTGCTGCCGGCGCGCGTCAGCGTGCCGTCCGCCGCGCGGTCGCACGAGTTGGTGGACGCGCTGGCGCAGTAGAAGGTCTGCGAGAAGTCACCGGCGCGCTCGAGCGCGGTCGGCAACGCGTAGTAGTTGGTCGAGCTCGGCCGGATGTCCTTCGTGTATTCGGTCGACCCGAAGAAGAAGACCTTCTTCTGGCTCGTGCGGCTGTTGATGATCTTCGGCAGAATGACCGGACCACCAATGCTGAAGCCCGAGATGTCGACGGCGAAGAACTGCTTGCCCTGGCCCGCCTTGTCGCGGAAGTAGGTGTTCTTGTTCATCCAGTCGCGGCGGCCGTTGTACCAGGCCGAGCCCTTGAACTCGTTGGTGCCCGATTTGGTGACCATCGAGACCTGACCGGACGCCATACGGCCGTTTTCCGCCGTGTAGCCGCTGCTGATGACGTTGACTTCGGCGACCGAGTCGATGTTCGGGGTGATGTAGGACGTGCCGTTGCCGCCCTCTTCCCCGACCGGAACGCCGTCAATCGTCGTGTTCTTGTTGAGCGAGTTGCCGCCGTTGATGCTCAAGCTGCGGCCCGAGGCCCACGACGCGAAGTTGCGGTCGTCGTTGGCGTCGATGACGCCCGGGAGCACCTTCAGCATGCTGAAGATGTCGCGGCCCTTGACCTGCACGGTGGTCAAGAAGTCCGACGTCAAGTTCTTCTGCAACGCCGAGCTGGTGGTCTGCACCGGGGTGACTTCCGCGGTCACGTTGACCGTCTCCTGCACGCCGCCGGCGGTCAGGGTCTGCTTGCCGATATCGAACGTCTGACCGGCGCTCACATTGAACTCGGCGACGTCGACGGCCTTGAAGCCCTGCATCGTGATCTTGACGGTGTAGCGGCCAGGGAGCACAGACGGGATACGGAACGTGCCTTGCTCGTTCGTAGCCGCGGTCTGCGTGGTGTTGGTATTCAGGTTGGTAAGTGTGACCGTCGCACCCGGGACAGCGCCGACGTTATCGACGACCGTACCGGTCAGATTGCCGACCAGTGTCTGAGCAAACGCGTTAGACGCGCCGGCCAAACACGCGATCAAAAAGGCACAAGCAAAAAGCTTGGCCCAACGACTTCCTCTCACATCCATTTACTTCGGCTCCTTCCGACCCATCGCCTATCGACGGCAGCACGAGGCTACCGGCACTAAACGAAGGTAGGACTGTATTACGGGTCGGGGTAAACATTAGCACAGCTACCGGGAAAGGGGGTAAGGAGCAGACGAAATGACAGTAGAGATGGTTCCAGACTTCCGGCAAACTCCCTGTAAATTCACAGGATCGTCCTATATTTAGGACACGGCCACGGAGTCTCTAGAAAATTGTTGACGGCCGCCTGCCGCAGGCTCGCAGGCCCTTAGTACGAAGCACGTAGTACAAGCCGCCGCGTATGATCGTGTCGCATGCGTACGCGAGCTCTCACCGCGGTTTCGGTCCTCGCCTTCCTCTGCCTGGTCGCCCATCTCTGCGCCTTCAAGGTCGACGACGTGGATGTGTGGTGGCACCTGAAGGCGGGGCAGCAGATGGTGCGGACCGGCGCGTGGATCCGGACCGACCCGTTCGCCTACACCCGCGAAGGGCAGCCGTACTCGGCCACGTATGAATGGCTCGCCCAAATCGTGCTGTACCTCGTGCACGCGGCGGGCGGCGCGACGGCGCTCATCCTTTTGCGCACGGCGCTCGTCGCGCTGACGTTTTTCCTGCTCTCGATGATCAACCGAACGGCCGTCTGGATCGCGCTGCCGATCGCGTTATGTGCCGCCGCGCAGGCGCTGCCCAGTCTGACGGATCGGCCGCACCTGTTCACGTACGCGCTGTTCGCGACGTTCCTCCTGTATGCGACGCGGATTCTGGATGCGCCCGACCGTCCCGTTCGCCGCGACGCCATCGTCCTCATCGTGCTCGAAATTTTCTGGGTCAATCTGCACGGCGGCGCGGCGCTGCTCGGCGTGGTCGTCTGGGGCGCGGTGCTCCTACAGATGGCGTGGGACGCCCGCGGCGGCTCGCGGGAATCGCCGCGCGCGACGGCCGCGGCGCAACGCGCGATCGTGATTTTCGGCGGGCTCGTCCTGGCCCAGTTCGTGTTCCCGACCGGCTGGAGCCTTGGGTACCTGTACGGCACGCTGACCGACCAGACGCGCTCGTTCGTCCTTGAATGGCAGCCGCGTCCGTGGTGGCCGTATTTACAGGACCTCACCCCGTGGTGGATTGCCGCGCTGGCGGCGATTGTCGCCGTGCGTCGCAAGCCGCTCTTCTCCATCCTTATTCTTATGGGGTTCGGCGGATTGTCCCGAACCGCCTATCGGCACGAAGCGCTCTTCGTCATGGCCGCCACCGCCGTGGTCATGTACCAGTGGCGCTGGAGCGGCACCGCGGCACGCGGAGGCGAGTGGCTGCTCGCGCGCGTCTGGCGCGCCGGCGCCGTCCTGGTTCTTGCGTATCTTCTCGCCGGTGCGGCCACGTACGGCGCGTGGGTGAGATTCGGTAACTACTTTCAGACGTACGGGTACGGCTCGCTGGAAATGGCGGGCGGCGCGGCCGCGTTTCTCGATCGCGAAGCGATCGCCGGCCCGATGTTCAACACGTACGACCTCGGCGCCGATTTGCTGTACCGCGGCCGCAAGGTGTTCGTGGACACACGGAACGTCGACTACGGGTACGCGTTTCTCAAACGGACGCTCGACGCGGCGAACGACAAGGACGTCTGGGACGGACTCGATCGGGAGTATGGATTCACACACGCGGTGCTCTGGTTCGCGCCGTACGTCTTCAGGCCGCCGCTTCCGTACATCCGACATCTCGAGCACGATCCGGCCTGGGCGCTGGTGTATCTCGACGATCGCACGGCGGTGTATTTGAAGCACGTCGCCGCGAACGCGAACGTCATCGATCGCGATCAGTACAGATTGATTACGCCGATGGACCTCTACACGGGCGAGGTCATCGCACGCACGCCGCGCGCTCGGTATGGCGACCTGGAGCGCGAGCTTGTCCGGCTCGTTGCCGCCGATGCAGACAGCATTCAGGCGCGCCTCCTGCTCGCGCAGATGTACATCCAGGTCTACCGGCACGATGACGCGCTCGCGCTGCTGCGGCAGGCGATTGCCATCCAGCCGCGCGCGTATCGTCCGCACACGCTCCTCGCTGCGTTGTACGCGCATCAAGAGAAGTGGGCCGATGCCGGCCGCGAGTTCGAGATCGCCATCGACCTGGCGGGCGCCGACGCGGCGCGCTTCGACTACGCCTACGTGGCGGATGTGTTCGAGAAGGCCGGCAATCCTGCGAAAGCCGCGGCGTACCGGCGCCGGGGGCCATAGCCAGGTACTTCAGGTACTCCGGGTACCACGGGCACTTCGGGTACCTCCCAAACGGAAACGGCCCCGGCCGCAGTTGCCTGCGACCGGGGCCGGTGTGTCAGAACGCGTTCGTCGTGTCCGGCGTCAGCCGGACATCACGTCCGTTTAGTAGTCGAAGCGGATCGTGAACGAGGCGTTGAACGGCGGACGCGCCGACGTCCACTTGCCGGTGCTGTTCGACGTGTTCACGCGAAGGCCCGTGGCCGGATCAATCGCCCCGTAGCTCATCGTCGTGTTCATCGCGCTGAACTCCACCTGGTTCAACATGTTGTAGAACTGGAGCTGGATGCGCGCGTTGCCGCCGCGGCCGAGCTTGACCGGCACGCGACGCGCAAGCGTGAAGTCCCAGTTCGACCAGCTCGGGTTGCGGAGGATGCCCCACTTCGTGTTTCCGATGTTGCCGACCGCTCCGGGGCCGAGCACGCCGTTCGTGGTGAACGTGGTGTTGGTCGGCAGCGGACGCTGGAAGGCGTTCGGGTTGAAGTGGATGGTGTCCTCTTTGAACGTCGTGTTGTTCGGGTTGGCGTCGTAGCCGCTGTAGAGGCTCGAGCCGACCACCGTCTCACAACGCGCAGTCTGACCGGTCAGCGACGGGTCGGTGTTCGCGATGCCCGTGATGTTCACGCTGTTGGCGCCGCCCGTGCTGCCCGCGTCGTTGCAGGTCGGATTCAGCGGATCGCCCGAAACAGCCTGGAACACGCCGGACGCTTCCCAGCCCTGCAGGAGGTACTTGACGACGGGCAGGTTGAGCGTCGGGATCTGGTAGCTGTAATTCACCACCAGGACGTGCCGGCGCGACTGACCCTGATCGTTCGTGGTCTGCTCGCCGTAGTAGTTCTGGCGCAGCGCCGCATCGCCGCCCTGCTCTTCCACCATGAAGTTCCAGCTGCGCATGCCTTCGCCCTTCGCGAGCGTGTAGGCCAGGCCCATCTGGAGGCCGTGGGAGAGACGACGCTGCACGCTCAGCTGCATCGAGTTGTAGTTCAACCCGACCTGGTCCGACGTGCCATACGTGATGTTGCCGATGCCCTTGTAGAGCCGGCGCAGGTACGCTGAGTTCAGCGGCTGGTTGTTGAACAGGTTGTTGACATCGCCGTAGGCGTAGATCGGGATGTTGTTCGCCGTCTTGTTCTGCCAGTAGTGGCGGCCGAAGTTACCGACCCACGCGACTTCCACGACCGTCTGGAAGCCGATGTCACGCTGCACGGCCAGGTTGCCCTGGTAGTGACGCTCCGCCTGGTTTTGCGTCGGCGCGACCATCTGGCCGACGAGCCAGTCGTTGTTGAACATCGAGAGCGGCACCTTGACGCTCGACGGTGACAGCGCGAAGTTGTTGGTCGCCACGAACTGGGCGATGTCCTTCATGTTCGCGTTGCTGATGCTGCGCGTGATCGAGGTGAGCGGGCCACCGGTGTAACCGTAGTTGCTGCGGTTGAACAGGTTGTAGAAGATGCCTGTGCCGCCGCGAATCGCGGTCTTGCCGTTGCCGAACACGTCCCACGCGAAGCCGACGCGCGGACCCCAGGAGATCGGGCGCAGGCTGTCGTACTCGCCATCGCGCTTCCCGTCGAGGCCGCCCGCGAACTGACCGTCGGTGACGTCGCCCTTGCCAGGCACCGCGGTGCCGGCGAAGGCCTGCGCCACGATCGCCCCCGTGAACGGGTTGCGCGCGCGCTGCTGCGAGCTCGGGCACGACAGGCGCCCGTCGATGATGGTGCTCTTGGTCGCGGCGTCAACACAGACCTGATCGAAGATGCGGACTTCGTTCGCGGTGCTGTAGAGATCCGGGTTGAACGCGCTGTTGAAGCCGCGGGTTTCGTAGAGTGACCCGTTGTGGGTCACGCGAAGCCCGTAGTCCAACGTGAAGCGCGGCGTCGCACGCCACGTATCCTGCGCGTAGCCTTCCATCAGCCAGTGCCGGATGTCGTAGTCGATACGACGATCGATTTCCTGGTAGCCGGCGAACTCGCCGATCAGCGCGTTCGCATAGCCGTTGCCGGCGCTGAACGTGTTACTGGAGCTGCTGCTGAAGTTGTAGGACCCGGTGTAGTTCTGGCTGCCTGGCTCGGTCTTGCTGTCGCGCTCGGTCGAGAAGCCCATCTTGAAGCTGTGTCGGCCGCGCACGATCGTCAGGTCGTCGTTGAACGTGTACCGGTAGTTCTGGTTCCAGCGCGGCTGCGGACCGCTCTCACCCGCGGGGCGGATGTACGCGTTGTTCGCCGCGTTGCCACCGCCGAAGCCCACGTACGGGAAGTACGGGTACTGGTCGGTGTTGTTGTTGTCCATCGTCGGCGTGCGGGCCGAGAGGAACGGACCAAGGCGCGGCGGGTCGATGCCGAGCGAGCTGCGATACCAGTCGGTGTAGTCGCTCGCCACGATCGGGCCCGGACGACGCTTGAAGCCCCAGTGGTTCTGCGAGAAGCCGAACGTGATTTCGTTGACCACCGTCGGCTTCAGCACCTGCGTGACCGTGGTGCTCAACAGGTTGCCCGGGAAGACGTTGTCCTGGGAATTGACCCCGGTGCCATTCAAGCCGGCGCCCGGCATGATGTTGTTGAAGCTCGTGTTGTCGTCACGGTCGAAGAGGCCGCGGACGCTGAAGCGCGTCTTCTGGCTCAACACCGTGTCGACGCGCAGGACGATGTCCTTGCGCACGTGCTGCGGCAGCGTGTCGTACCCCGAGTTGGACGTCCACGCCTGACCCGGCAGCGCGTTGACGACGCCGTTCGGCATCGGCAACAGATTGAGCGTCGCCTTGCCGATCGAGTTGAAATACTTCGGGTTGATGATGTTGCTGCCCGCCGCGCCCGGATTGGCCGTCGCATTGCCGAGCGAGACGCAGGCCTTGCCGCTCAAGCCGCCCGTGCCGGGCTGGCAGAAGAAGTCCGCCGCGCCGTACGGGTTCAGGAGGTTGAGACGGGTCGTGCTGCCGGCGCGCGTCAGCGTGCCGTCCGCCGCGCGGTCGCACGAGTTGGTGGACGCGCTGGCGCAGTAGAAGGTCTGCGAGAAGTCACCGGCGCGCTCGAGCGCGGTCGGCAACGCGTAGTAGTTGGTCGAGCTCGGCCGGATGTCCTTCGTGTATTCGGTCGACCCGAAGAAGAAGACCTTCTTCTGGCTCGTGCGGCTGTTGATGATCTTCGGCAGAATGACCGGACCACCAATGCTGAAGCCCGAGATGTCGACGGCGAAGAACTGCTTGCCCTGGCCCGCCTTGTCGCGGAAGTAGGTGTTCTTGTTCATCCAGTCGCGGCGGCCGTTGTACCAGGCCGAGCCCTTGAACTCGTTGGTGCCCGATTTGGTGACCATCGAGACCTGACCGGACGCCATACGGCCGTTTTCCGCCGTGTAGCCGCTGCTGATGACGTTGACTTCGGCGACCGAGTCGATGTTCGGGGTGATGTAGGACGTGCCGTTGCCGCCCTCTTCCCCGACCGGAACGCCGTCAATCGTCGTGTTCTTGTTGAGCGAGTTGCCGCCGTTGATGCTCAAGCTGCGGCCCGAGGCCCACGACGCGAAGTTGCGGTCGTCGTTGGCGTCGATGACGCCCGGGAGCACCTTCAGCATGCTGAAGATGTCGCGGCCCTTGACCTGCACGGTGGTCAAGAAGTCCGACGTCAAGTTCTTCTGCAACGCCGAGCTGGTGGTCTGCACCGGGGTGACTTCCGCGGTCACGTTGACCGTCTCCTGCACGCCGCCGGCGGTCAGGGTCTGTCTGTTCAAATTGCGGACTTCGCCGGCGCTCAACGGGAACTCGGCGATGTCGATCTGTTTGAAGCCTTGCATGGTGATCGTGGCCTTGTAACGTCCCGGCTGCAACGAAACGATACGGAACGCGCCCTGATCGTTGGTGGTCGCCGACTGAACGGCGTTGGTATTAAGGTTGGTGACGGTAACAGTCGCTCCGGGCACGACGCCGACGTTGTCGACGACAGTGCCCGTCAACGTCGCGGTCAGCGCACCCTGCGCAAACGCACTCGATGCGCCTGCGAGACAGATCATCAAGACGGCACAACTGCCAATCAGTCGTGCTAGCCGACTTCCTCTCACGTCCATCTGCTCTCCTTCCCAACGGATTCCACGCGCGCATGTTCGACAAACGTGCGCGCGTCATAACGCCAGCCTCCCAGCGTGTTGTTGGGTCCGCGCAGGATACTGCCCAGGGTGTATCGTCTGTGGACAGGAGATCTCGGGGAAAAAGGCAGTAGGGCCGTACGGTCTCCGTCGGGCAGGCCATAACCGGCCTCCACTGGCGGGATCGGCCGACGCGCTAACATGCCGATTTCCCGGCTGACGATGTCGCGGACGAGACGATCGGCAACACACCAAGCAAATCGCCGCCCTTCGGGCGCGCCGCTCGTTGCGACGTTGGCCCTTCTGGTGTTCGCGCTGTCGGCGGCGCTCTACTGGCCGGCTCGCCACTATGACTTCGTCATGGACGACCAGCCACTCAATCTCGGCGAGAACCAGGAGCTTCGCGCGGGCAATTACGCCTATTTCTGGACCAATACGTACCAACGGCTCTACGTGCCCGTGGCCTATTGCGCGTGGACCTTCCTGGCGCAGGCGACGAGCGGCGGCGACACATCGGACCCCCTTCGGCCGGAACCGTTCAGGACCGCGAACATCCTTCTTCACGCGCTGAACGCGGCGTTGGTGTTCCTCCTGATCCGTCGCCTTACGAACACCGTGTGGCCGTCGTTTGCCGGCGCACTTCTCTTCGCCGCGCATCCCATGCAAGTCGAGCCGGTGCTGTGGATCACCGAATTTCGCGGCGTGTTGTCCGCCTCCATGACGCTCGGCGCGCTGCTTCTCTGGCTCCGATTCCGGCGCACACGCGGCACACTCGCGGCCGTCGGCGCTTCGGTGTGCTTTGCCGCCGCCCTTCTCTCCAAACCCATTGCCATCGTCGTCCCCGCGCTGGTGCTCGCGATCGAGTTTCTCTGGCCGCCGATCGAGCGGCGTCGATCGGCCTGGGCGACGGCGTGGGTGCTCGCGGCCATGCCGATCGTGTGGATCACGAAGTCGGTGCAGCCCGATACGGGCGTGGAATTGAAGACCGCGTGGTGGACGAGGCCGTTCATCGCCGGCGACTCGGTGAGCTACTACCTCTACAAGCTCGTAGCGCCGATTCATCTCGCGAACTCGTACGGCCGCACGCCGGTCGCGGTAATGGAGAGCTGGCCACCGTACGTCCTGTGGATCGTGCCCGTGGCGGTCGCGTGGCTCGCGTGGCATCTCCGGCGGCGAGTTCCGCTGGTGTCGCTGGCGCTCGCGATCGTCCTGCTTTTTCTGGCGCCCGTGTCCGGCCTCGTCCCGTTCGAGTTCCAGGATTTCTCGACGGTGGCCGATCGCTACTTCTATTTACCGATGGCTGGCGTGGCGACGATTGTGGCGTGGGCGATCGAAAAGGCGTCCTCACGGCGGCTCGCCGCGCTGGTCACGGGCGCCATTGTCGCAGGCCTGGTGTTCCTGAATCTCCGTCAACAGCCCGTGTGGTCCAGCGAGCTTACGCTCTGGCAACACACGCTCGACCTCTTTCCAGACGACCCGAAGGCGCACTTCGGGCTCGGCGCGGCGTTGTCGGATCGCGGCGACGATCGCGCGGCGATCGCTCACTATCAACGCGCAATCGCGATCCGCTCGTCGGACGCGGATGTCTTCTTCAATCTCGGGAACTCGGAACGCCGCATCGGCGATCGCCCGGCGGCGAAGGCCGCCTATCGCGAGTCGGCGCGGCTCGACTCCGATGAGGTCAGCGCCCGGGCCAATCTGCTCATGATGCTGCTCGAGGACGGCGAAGACGATGAGGCGCAGCGTGTGGCGAGCGAGTTGCGCCGATTGGCGCCCCGTCATCCGGTGTTCGACGCGATTAGACGGCAGGGCGGATAGGGTGCGAGGTGCGGAGTGCGAGGTGCCGAGAACGGTGTGCCCGCGCCGATGACCGATTGACGATGACCGAGTGCCGCCTAGTGCCAAGTGCCCAGTGCTGATATAAAGGCCGCCCATGTGGCAACAGAACTACGAGCCGTTGGCCGGCAGCCTCGGCATCTCCGCGCTGGTGGCGGCGATTCCGATTCTGGTGCTCTTCGTCATGCTCGGCGTGCGCCGCAAGCCGGCGTGGATGGCTGCGCTCGCCGCGCTCGCGTCGGCGCTTGTCGTCGCGCTCGCGGTGTACAGGATGCCCGTCGGGCTCGCGATCACGTCGTCGCTCTTTGGCGCGGCGTTCGGTCTCTTTCCGATCGCGTGGATCGTGTTCACGTCGATCATGCTGTATCGCCTCGCGGTCGACACCGGCAAGTTCGAGATCATCAAGGAGTCCGTTGGCGGGCTGACGACCGATCGCCGCCTGCAGGCGATGTTCATCGCATTCTCGTTCGGCGCGTTCATTGAAGGCGCGGCCGGGTTCGGCGCGCCGGTCGCGGTGTCCGGCGCGATGCTTGCCGGTCTCGGGTTCTCGCCGTTCTACGCTGCCGGGATCTGCCTGCTGGCGAACACGGCGCCGGTCGCGTTCGGATCGATCGGCATTCCGGTCACGACGCTCGCGAACATCACGGGCCTCGACGTCAGATTGCTCAGCGCGATGGTTGGCCGGTTGTGCGCCGCGCTGTCGGTGATCATCCCCGGCTATCTCGTCGTCGTGATGACGGGATGGAAGCGCGCGCTGGAAGTCCTTCCCGCGATCATCGCGTGCGGCGTGTCGTTTGCCGGCGTGCAGTTGTACGTCTCGAACTTCGTCGGTCCCGAGCTCACCGACATCATGAGCTCGCTCACGTGCATCGTCGTCATGGTGTTCATGCTGAAGTTCTGGAAGCCGAAACATCTGCTGACGCGGCTCGAAGGCGATCAACCGCCGACGGTTTCAATGAAGCAGCACACCGCCGGCGAAGTGTTCGTCGCCTGGTCGCCGTATCTGCTGCTCGTGATTTTTGTGCTCGTCTGGGGTCATCAGCCGATCAAGCTCGCGATCAATCGATGGACCGACAGCCTCATGCCGGGATTCATCCCGAGTTTTCCGTCGCCGCGGACGGCGGCAGGGCAGTTGAACCGGATGATGGTGCCGGGGCTGCACAACCTGATCGTGCAGATTCCGCCGGTGACGCGGCAGCCGACGCCGTACGGGGCGCTTTTCGAGCTCAACTGGCTGAGCGCGTCGGGCACAGCCTGCCTGTTCGCGACGATCGCGGCCGCGCTGCTGCTCGGCCGGCCGGGCGCCGTCGTCAAGACGTACGTGGACACGTTCAAGCAGTTGAAATTGGCGATGCTGACGATTGCGTCGATGCTCGCGCTCGCGTACCTGATGAACTACTCGGGGATGACCTCGACGCTCGGCCTCGCGCTCTCGGCGACCGGCCCGACGTTCCCATTCTTCAGCGCGACGCTCGGATGGCTCGGCGTCTTTCTCACCGGCAGCGACACGTCGGCCAACGCGCTCTTCGGAAACCTGCAGGTCGTCACCGCGAAGGTGGTCGGCCTCAATCCCGTGCTGACCGCGTCGGTCAATTCGGCGGCCGGCGTCGTCGGCAAGATGATTTCGCTCCTGAGCATTGCCGTGGCGGTGGCGGCGACGAGGATGGCCACGTCCGATGAAAGCCGGCTGTTCCGGTTCACCATCAAGCACAGCATCCTTTTAATGGTGGCCGTCGGCGTGCTCTCGCTCCTGTATGCGTACGTATTCCCGGGGGCGGTGCCGACAGGACCTTAGAGGTCCGGGGGGCCAAAGGTCCAGGAGTCCAGGGGTCCGGTCCTGCGGTCCGGCATCCTGGGCTCGCGTTCCGAACCCTCCCGCAGCTCAGAACCTTTGGACGCCGAACGGTTGGACCGCACCCTTGGCCCCCTGGACCACTGGACCTCTGGACTTCGATCGTTGGTCCCACGTGGTGTATTCTCGCGCTCGCGCTTTGCCGACACCTTCATAAAAAGAGGATGGTCCGTCCATGCTGAAGATTCGTCTCGCGATCATGATGTTCATCCAGTACGTCATCTGGGGCTCGTGGTACGTCACGATCACCACGTATCTGACGCAGACACTCCATTTCACCGGGACCGAAGCGGGGTTGGTCTTCTCGACCGTGTCCATCGCGTCCATGGTGTCGCCGTTTTTTGTCGGTTTGGTCGCCGACCGGTTCTTCGCGACCGAACGCGTGATGGCGGTGCTTTACCTCGTGTCGGCCGGCATCCTCTATCTCGTCACGCACGCCACGACGTTCTCGGGCGTGTTCTGGCTGATGCTGCTGTTCTGCCTCGCGTATTTCCCGACGGTCGCGCTCAGCAACTCGATCACCATGCAGAGCGTGCAGAATCCCGGTCGTGACTTCCCGCCGATCCGTACGCTCGGGACGCTTGGCTTCATCGCCGCGGTGTCGTTCGTCAGTCTGAAGGGTCTGGAGAATCAGGCTGGACAGTTCCTCGTCGGCGCCGGCGCGTCGGTCGTGCTCGCGATTTTCAGCCTCGTGGGCTTGCCGCATACGCCGCCGCCCGCGAAGGGCCAGAAGGTCACGTGGCAGCGCGCGGTGGGGCTGGACACGCTGAGCATGATGAAGCAGACCAACTTCGCGGTGTTCATCGTCGCGTCGATTCTCGCGTGCATTCCGCTGACCTTCTACTACTCGTTTGCCAACGCCTACTTGAACGACGTGCAGCCGCACATCAGTAATCCCGGCGCCATCATGACGCTCGGCCAGTGGGCGGAGCTGGGCATGCTGCTCGCGATGCCGGTGCTGTTCAGGTTCATCAGCATCCGGGGCGTGCTCCTCATCGGGCTGGGGTCGTGGGCGATTCGCTATCTGCTGCTGGCCTACGGCAATTCGGGTCCCGGCATCTGGATGTTCTACCTGGCCATCCTGCTGCACGGCGCGTGCTACGACTTTTTCTTCGTCGCCGGTCAGCTCTACACCGACCAGGAAGCGCCGAACCACCTGCGCAGCAGCGCGCAGGGCTTCATCACGTTCGTGACCTACGGCATCGGCATGTATATCGGCTCGGTGCTCTCGGGCGTCGCGCGCGACTACTTCCCGACCTGGCAGTCGTTCTGGCTCAGCTCGGCCGCCATGTCGGGCGCGATCTTTCTTCTCGTGCTGCTGTTCTTCCGCAGCCGGACGATGATTCAGGGCAAGGCGAAGGCTGCGTAGAAGCCGGGGCTCGGGTTTCGGCGTTCGGCACTCGTCTCGCGGCGCCAACGAACGCCGAGTGCCGAGTGCCGAGTGCTAGACCGGTTTTCATTTGTGTGGCGTCCGGCTTCAGCCGGACTACGCCGCCGGTCCGCCTGAAGGCGGACACCACGCACAAATGAAAAACACTTTAGTGCCTGCTCCCGCGTTTGCTAGCATCGTCGCCTCGGGTTCAAGGGAGACCATATGACGAAGACATGGCTGTATTCGGGGCTGTTCGTCTCAGTCGTGGCCGCAGGCGTTGGCGCCATGCAGGGCGCGGCTCCGGCGATCGACAACGACGACATCGGCGGCGTGGTCCGCAGCGCCAAAGGACCTGAAGCCGGCGTGTGGGTCGTGGCCGAAACGACCGAACTGCCGACGGGTTTCAGCCGCAGCGTCGTCACCGACGATCAGGGCCGGTACGTCATTCCGGATCTGCCCGCGGCCAACTACGACATCTTCGTCCGTGGGTACGGCCTCGTCGATTCGCCGAAGGTGAAGTCGACGCGCGGCAAGGTCCTGAACCTCACCGCCGTCGTCGCGCCGACGCCGAAAGACGCCGCTCAGTACTACCCGGCCAACTACTGGTTCTCCATGATCAAGGTGCCGGCGAACAACGAGTTCCCAATCGTCGAAGACGGCGCGAACAACGGGAACACGCCAGGCAACTACTTCCGCCAGTTCAAGACCGACGGCTGCATCTCCTGCCATCAGATCGGCGACAAGCTGACGCGCGAGTTTGCGAATGGCACGAAGCCGGCCGACCACGTGAAGGCGTGGCAGGATCGCGTGCGGTTCGGCCCCGACGCGCAGCAGATGGACGGGCAGTTCACGTCGCTCGGTCGGAACGACGCCGCGAAGCGCCTCGCCGATTGGACGACGCGCGTGGCCAATGGGGAGATTCCGCAGGACGTGCCGCCGCGCCCGGTCGGCCTCGAGCGCAATATCGTCGTCACGCAGTGGGACTGGTCGAATGGCAAGGACTACTTCCACGACGTCATCGCGAGTGACAAGCGCGATCCCAAGGTCAACCCCAACGGCATGGTGTTCGGTCTGCACGAGAACTCGTCCGACACGCTGACCTGGGTCGATCCGGTGAAGAACACGACCGGCGACATCAAGATTCCGATGAAGAACGCGCCGGCCGGGCCCGGCCGCGGCCAGGGCGGCAACTCGCCGTACTGGGGCGACGAGATCATCTGGAGCACCGTCGTCAACGGCCACAGCAACGAAATGGATCAGAAGGGGCGCGTGTGGAACACGACGAACACGGGCGTCGCCAACGCCGATCTGCCGTACTGCACCGACGGCAACCTGAATCCGTCGGCGAAGCTCGTGCCGAACGGCACGGGCCGCGGCCGGAAGTTCAGCATCTACGATCCAAAAACCGGTAAATGGGATTTCGCTGACACGTGCTTCGGGTCGTTCCACTTGAACATGGCGTACGACGCGCCGAACAACTCAATGGTCAGCGGCAGCGGCGGTTACGTCGGCTGGTTCAGCACCAAGATTTACGATGAAACCGGCGACCAGGCCAAGGCGCAGAAGTGGACCGACTTCATCGTCGACACCAACGGCAACGGCAAGCGCGACGAGGCAAACGCCGCGGCGGCTGGTGGTGGGCGCGGCGGCCGCGGCGGCGCGGCGGCGGCCCCGACCGCGGGCCCGGATCCGGCGAAGGACACGAAGATCAACGGCTCGTGCTATGCGGTGATGGTGTCGCCGACCGACAACGCGGTCTGGTGCACGCTGCTTGGCGCGCCGGGATCGCTCATCCGCGTCAAGCCGGGCGCGAATCCGCCGGAGACGGCGTTGACCGAGATCTACAGCGTGCCGGCGCCCGGCTTCGGACCGCGCGGCGGCGACGTTGATAAGGATGGCGTCGCGTGGACGGTGCTGAGCAGCGGCCACCTCGCAAGCTTCGACGTGCGCAAGTGCAAAGGACCGCTCAACGGCGCGGACGCCGACAAGGGCAACAAATGCCCCGAAGGCTGGACGCTGTATCCGGTGCCTGGCCCGAACTTCAAAGTCGCGAACGTCGCGACCGCGCGCGCCGACTCGAACTATTACAACTGGTCGGACAAGTACAACTCGCTCGGCCTTGGCGACAACACTCAGATCGCGACGAGCAATCAGGGCGGCGCGCTGCTCGCGCTCAAGCCTGCCGTCCCGGGCGCGCAAGGCGACGCTGGCACGTGGACGATCCTGCGCGTGCCGTTTCCGCTCGGCTTCTACGCGAAGTCGATCAACGGTCGCATCGACGATCCGAACGCCGGGTGGAAGGGACGCGGCCTGTGGACCGGCTGGTCGAACCGCACGCCGTGGCACAACGAGCCCTACGGCAAAGGCGTGAAGAGCAAGGCGATCAAGTTCCAAATCCGGCCCGATCCGCTGGCGAAGTAGCCCACGGACCGTACAATCGTCGTATGTCGACATCGTTCGTTCGATCGTTTGCGTTGTTCACAGCAGTCGCGTGTTTCGGCGTCGGCGTGTTTGCGCGCCAGGATTCCGACGCGGCGAAGCTGAAGAATCCCGTCGCCGCGAGCGCCGATTCCCTCGCCGCCGGCAAGAAGACGTACCTCGCCAATGGCTGCGGCGGCTGCCACGGCACGAACGCCGAAGGCGCGGACAAGGCCGGGATCGTCATCTCTCAGATCGAAGATCAGGGCGGCAAGCAACCGCCCGCGCTGGACGACGCCACGTGGGACCACGGGTCCACGGACGGCGAGATCTTCACGACGATCAGCAAGGGCGTCTCCGGCACGCTGATGGTGCCGTGGAAGGGCCGTATCTCCGACCAGGACATCTGGAACCTCGTCAACTACCTGCGGAGTCTTCAGAAGAAGTGACCGACGCGGCCGGGCCCCAGCCGTCCGAGCCCCGACGCGTCAGCAGAGGCGCCGTGATTGCGGCGCTTTTGATCGGCGCGATCATCGGCGGCATGAGCGTCGAGTACTGGCTGGCCAAGTGGGGCGCGTCGCGGCCGTCGGCGCAGGAACAACCGACCGGCGCGGCGGCGCAGGATCTCGACCGGCTCAAGCAAATCGCGCCGACGCAGTCGCATACGATGCAGGACGTCGGGTATCACTGGGCCAACCTGTGGTTTGCCGCGCAGAAAAAGAACTGGCCGCTCGCGAACTACTACTTCCACGAAGCCCGGCAGGCGGTGCGCTGGACGGTGATGATCCGCCCGACGCGGCAGCTTCCCGGCGGGGGCACCTTCGACATGAAAGGCATGTTCGCGGGGATCGACCCCACCGCGTTCAACGACGTGATGCTCGCCATCAACGACGAAGACAGCGCGCAGTTCGAGAAGACGTATAAAGACGCGCTGCTGTCGTGTCATGCCTGCCACACGGCGGCGGGTCTGCCATTCCTGAAGCCGGTCGTGCCGGCGAGTCCGTCCACGTCGATCCTCACCTACGAGCCCGTCCCCGCCGAAAAACAATAGGGAGCTCTCCGCGATGAGCGCCCGACTTCCTCGCCGGCGGTTCATCGCGTCCATCGCCGCGCCCGCCGTCGTCACCGTCGCGTGCGCGCGCCGCGCGCGCCTTGGGCCCGAAGATCCGATTGTCATCGTCGGCGCCGGCCTGGCGGGGTTACAGGCGGCCGATCTGATTCGCCGTGCGGGGAAACCCGTCATCGTGCTCGAGGCCAGCGCGTCGCCGGGCGGACGAGTGCGGACATTGCGCGGGCCGTTCAGCGATGGTCTGTACGGCGAAGCCGGGGCATCGCGGATCGCGAACACTCACGCGCGTGTAATGCGACTCGCGGCGGAGCACCGGCTGCCGCTCACGCCGTTTGCGCAGGCGGCAGGATCGACGGTCGTCGCCGCACGCCAATGGCGCTGGCGCCTGCCGGAAGACCTGCCGCGCGCGGCCGCCGCGCTCGCCCTCGCGCGCGAAGAGAAGGGACTCGCGCCCGCGGCCTTACTGCGAAAATACGTGGGCGATACGCCCGATCACCTGACGGATGCCCACGACGCCGTGGCATGGCCCGCGTGGTTGGCTTCACGAGGCGCATCGTCTGGCGCCGTGACGCTGATGACGCTCGGCGGCGACTCGCGCGGGCTCTCCGCTCGTTACGTGCTGCAGCAAATGGCACTCCTTGGCACGTCCACGGTCTTCTTCCGGATCGATGGCGGCATGGACCGGCTCGTGCGCGCGTTCGCGAACCGCATGTCGGACATCGTTCGTTACAACTCGCCGGTGATGCGAGTCGAGCAATCGTCGCAGGGCGTCAGCGTCGGGGTGTCACAGGCAGGACGTGCGTTGTCGCTGAAAGCCAGCCGCGTCATTTTTGCGAATCCATTTTCCACGCTGCGTCATATCGACGTCCGTCCGACGGTGTCCGCCGGCAAGGCGCGCGTGATCGCGGAAATGCCTTACTACCAGGCGACACGCGTGCTTTGCCAGTGCCGCACCAGATTCTGGGAGGGCGACCGGCTCAGTGGCGCCGCGCGCACCGACGACCCGGCTGAGATCTGGGATGCGACGCCCGATCGCGACCTGGACGCCGGCGTGCTGACGTCGACGAGCAGCGGCGACGCGCGACGAGCACTCGTACGCGCGTTTCCGCGTCTGGCTCGCGAGATCGAGCGCGAGGCCGCGGTCTCCTGGGCCACCGAGCCGTGGGCGCGCGGTGCATTCGCCGTGTTCCATCCCGGCCAGATGACGGCATTTGCGTCTGATCTGTCGCGGCCGGAAGGACGGCTGCACTTCGCGGGTGAGCACACGTCGCGATGGAGCGGATGGATGGAAGGCGCGCTCGAGTCGGGCGAGCGGGTCGCGAGCGAAGTGCTGCGCTGAACAGCCGCCGCAGGGCGGTCGGGACAGGCCGCAAGGCCCCGCGGATTAGAATGCTCAGGGAATTTGAATGATCCCAGCGCTCACACTACTTCACGTGCTGGTGTCGGTGGCGCTTCTCGGCGCGGTGACGCATCAGGCGTTCAGCGTGGCGCGCAAGCCGGCGCCCGGTCCGCAAGGATTCATCGCCAGGTTTCGCGGCGTGAGCTCGATGACGTTCACCAACGCCATCGTGCTGCTGTTTTTCATGTCGAGCATGATCGGCGGCTTGCTGTATCCGCGCTATCGCGTCGACGTACGTCCGATTCTGGAGGACCTGCAGCTGCGCTCGGCCAACGGGTTGTTCGAAATCAAGGAACACTTTGCGGCCGTCGGTCTCGGCCTGCTGCCGGCGTACTGGCTCGTGTGGCGTTCGCCGCTGTCGGTCGAGCTTCACGACGCGCGCAAGTACCTCACCTGGACGCTCGCGTTTCTCGTCTGGTGGAACTTCATCGTCGGTGAGCTGTTGAACAACATCCACGGGCTGTTTCCATGAACCGCTACGCCCGGTTCTACGTGTTCGGAATCGTGTATGGCCTCGCCTACATCTCGTTGTTTTTCGCGAACGAGTTCTACCAGTACTCGCTCTTTGGCTATTACCCGGTCCTCGGCACCTGGTCTCGCACCCGCTTGCCCCTGGAGTCGGCCGGACCCACGATCCTCTGGTACAGCTGGCTGTCCGGCGCGCTGGTCATCTCGCTCGTTGTCGCCGCGCTGACGCCAAACGCGCTCGCCGCTCGATTGGGTAAATCCGCGATCTGGATTGCTCCGATTGCGCTTGTGATCTTGATCCTTGTCTACGAACGTCGCTGGTTCTACTGATCGCCGTGCGCTGATCGCAGGCGCGCTTGTCCTGATTGCCGCTACGTTTCTCGCGTACTGGCCGGCGATCCACGGCGGCTTTCTGTTCGACGATGACGCGATGGTGGTCGGGAGCAAGCTGGTCAAGGCCTCCGACGGCCTGTGGCGCATGTGGTTCACCACCGACGCACTGGATTACTGGCCGGTCACCAACAGCTCGCTCTGGCTCGAGTGGCGCTTGTGGGGGTCGAACCCGACCGGATACCACGCCACGAACATTCTTCTGCACGCCTGCAGCGCGCTGATGATCTGGAACATTCTGCGGCGCCTGTCGATTCGGGGCGCGTGGGTCGCGGCGATGCTCTTCGCGCTGCATCCCGTGAACGTGCAATCGGTCGCGTGGGTCGCGCAGCGAAAGAACACGCTGTCGTTGCTCCTGTTTCTCGTCTCGATTGCGATGTTCTTGAGAGCGGAAAGTGACGTGCGTAGCCGCGGGGCTTCAGCCCTGCGGACGCGCGGAGGGCTAAAGCCTTCCGCCTACGCCATGTCGTTGATCGCGTTTCTGCTCGCGATGCTCAGCAAAGGCTCCGTGGCGGTCCTGCCCGCGCTCCTGCTCGTGCTGGGGTGGTGGATTCGCGACCGCGTTACCGCGCGCGACGTGGCCCGCGTCGCGCCGTTTTTCGTCATTGCCATTGCGTTGACGTTCGTAAACGTCTGGTTTCAGCGCCGGATGGCCGGCGGCGAGCGCGACGTGACGTTTCTCGAGCGCATGCTGGGCGCCGGCGGCGTGATCTGGTTCTATCTCGGCCGCGTGATCGCGCCGGTGCGCCAGGCGTTCATCTACCCGCAGTGGCACGTGTCGTCCACCGATCCGTTCTGGTGGATTCCCGCGCCGGCGGCGCTGGCGACCACGCTCGTCCTGTTCTGGCAGCGGCATCGTCCTGCCTGCCGCGCGGTCCTGTTCGCATGGTTGTGGTTCTGCATCGCGCTCGTGCCGGTCATGGGCTTCACCGACGTCTACTTCATGACGTACTCGCTCGTCGCCGATCACTACGAGTACATCGCGATGATTGCGGCGGTTGCGCTCGCGTCCGCGGCGCTCGCGAACGTCGAACCTCACGGTGCACCGGTCACACTACGGAATGCGCTGGCGGTCGTCGTCATTTTCGGCTTCGCGGCGCTCACATGGAAACAAGCGCATCTTTTCGCAAGCGGCGAGACGCTGTATCGCGGGTCGCTCGCGATCAATCCGGACGCGGCGCCGCTTCACAACAACCTCGGCGCGATGCTGCTCGAGCGCGACGCCAACGAAGAGGCGCTGCAGCATCTTCGTGAGGCGCTGCGCGCCAATCCGAATCTCGATCAGGCCCACAACAACATCTGCAATGCGCTCGCGCGGCTGCGATACATGGACGAGGCGATTCGGGAATGCCGGTACGCGTTGAGCCGGGACGCGACGCTGCCGGCATCGCATTACAGCCTCGGACTTGCGCTGGCGTCGAAAGGGCAGCTCCCCGAAGCGCGCGCGGAATTCGAAGCGGCCATCCGCGTCGATCCGAAGTCCGTGCAGGCACGGTCGTATCTGGCCGAGCTCTTGCGGACCATCGATGATCCGGCCGGCGCGGCGTTCCAGTATCGCGAGGTCTTGAAGCTTCGGCCCGATTCGGCGATCGCGCGCGCCGGACTGGCCGGGGCGCTGGGCCAGATGGCGGACCAGCTGCTGGAAAGCGGCCGTATCAACGAGGCCGTCGCGCAGTACAGCGAGGCCCTCTCCCTCGATCAGAGTTCGGCGGAAGCGCACAACAACCTGGGCGTTGCGCTGGCGAAAGCGGGACGGACCGGCGAGGCGGTCGAGGAGTTTCACGCCGCGCTGTCGCTCGATTCGTCCTTCGCCCCCGCGCGAGAGAATCTCGACAAAGTGTCGAGACACCGCTAGTTTCTTGCTACGATTTCTCCATGCGCCTGCCAGCCTGCATCCATGGACTGCTCTTCGTGGCGGCACTGGGTTCGACGGCCGGCACGCTGCGCGCCAACGGCGCCGAGTTCTTCGAGTCGCAGAATGACGGCCGCGTGCTCGTCTACTACTTTGGCAACGTCAAGGACAGCAAGGGCAACGCGCTCGACAAGTTCAGGGTCGTCATTCAGGCGAAGAACGTGCTGAACGCGCCGAAGACCGGACCGTTGACGTTCACGATCCCCGGCGATGTGCCGGGACATTTCAAGACCGTCGACATCGGCCTGTCGATTGAAGGCGTCGGCGGGAAAGTCGATCCGTCGCAGATCAGCATCACCGTCGAGAAACCGGGCTACAAACTCACCAAAGCACCTGCCGTGCCGAACAGGATGGGTGGCGTCGACTTGGGTACTTTCATTCTGGATCCCGTTCCTGGCGGAACGCCCGCGAAGAAATAGATCAGCGCAATGGCGGCGCGTACATCAGTCCTCCGTCGCGCGCCAGGCGGTTCGCACCGCGGCTCAGTTTGATCGCGCTCGCCGCTCCTAAATTCCGCTCGAACAGCTCGCCGTAGTTGCCCCCCGCTTTGATCGCCTGATACGCCCAGTCTTCGCTCAGGCCGATCGCCTTGCCGTTCCCCGGCTGCGTACCGAGCAGGCGCTGGATGTCGACGCTGCCGGCGTGGCGCATCTCGTCCACGTTCCTCGACGTCACTCCGAGATCTTCGGCGGCAATCAGCGCGAAGATCGTCCACCGGACGATCGTAAAGAAGGCCGCATCGTGCTGGCGCACCACGGGCGCGAGCGGTTCCTTGGAAATCATGACGTCGAGAATGTCGAAGTCATCGGGCGCCGGCAGCTTGCTTCGGATGGCGCCGAGGTCCGACACGTCGCCCGTGTAAACGCGGCAGCGCCCGTCGGCGAGCCGGAACGCGATCTGCTGATAGTCATGCGCGGAATCGACGATGGTCTTGTCGATCGTGAGGGATCGATTCGCCGCATAGACATTCAGGTTGACGTCGAACACCGTGCCGCCCGCCACGCAGACGGGGAACCGGCCGATATCCGACGGCGACGTTCCCTTGCGCGCGAGAAATCCCTGGCCGTCGTAGAACGTGACCGGGCCAAACAGCAGGCCAAACGATCCTTCGCGCTTCAGCTCCCATGTCAGCCGGCGCGCGACGAGGTCGATGGTGTCGTCGCGGAGAAAGGTCTGCACCGCGTCGGCCGGAATAAAACGGACCTTGTCGGGCGAGCCAAGAACGGCCGCGGCGACGGCGCGGCAGACGTCGATGTCGAGGCCGCGGTAGCCGCCTTGCGCGTCCTGTTCGGCGAATCCCGGCACGGCGGGCTCAATTCCACAACCGAGCGCGCCGCGCTTCTGGATGCGTTCGAGCCGGGGTGTGTCGGCCGGCGCCGCGGCGCGGCAGCCGGAGAGTGCGACCAGGCCCATCGCAAGTGCTGCGGAGGCGGTGTGTTTCCGCCAATGCACGGTTCTTCCCACCGTTGCAGTATCGCCCCGATGCGACCTTTCCCCGTTGGTCCCTTTGAGGTATCGTCTCCGGCTGGGAATTCCCCAGGTCTTCGCTCGAACCACCTTCAAGAGGACGGTATGACATTGCACCGATCGCTGTCACGCTCGCTGGCCACGGCGGCCCTCGCGTCCGCCGCGCTGATCCTGGGCTTGCGTGTATTCGCCGAGGGGCCCGCCGAGTTCGTTCCGGACGGCACGTTCAAAGGATCGACGCTGACCGGATGGAAGGTGGTCGGCGACGCCGACTGGAGCGCGCAGAACGGCGAGCTCGTCGGTAAAGCGAAGCCCGGCACGGCCGGCGGCTGGCTGGTCATGGACAAACAGTTCCAGGACGTCCAGCTCTTCACGAACTATCGCTGCACGGGCGCATGCAAGTCGGGCATCCTGCTGCGCGCGAAGAAGCAGCCGGACGGCAGCATGAAAGGGTTGTTCGTTTCGCTCACGGAGGGCGAGTACGGCTCGTACAACCTCACGGTCGACGCGCAGGGAAAAGAAACGGCGCGTGAGCGCGTGGCGGCGGCCCCGCGCGCGGGCGGCGCGGGCGGCGCCGGCGGCGGTGGCGGGAATGCGGCCCGCGGCG
>JADMIO010361581.1_pt1 | contig 48226 bp, 41 predicted proteins | sample 8958161 | NCBI WGS metagenome assembly JADMIO01 (sample SAMN16585339, study PRJNA669376) | soil metagenome | isolation source: Crop rotation soil | place: USA: Cullars Rotation, Alabama | collected 2011
CGCGACAACTTGTCCACGTGGAATTCTAAGCTTAGGATCCCAATGTGCTGGAAAGTTTAGTGTCACGAACGTTGTCTTCCAGTGGGATCGTTCGGCTACGGGTCCGAGCAACATTGTCTTACGCTCGAGCCTTGATGGATTTGCATCTGATCTCTTCCTTGTCGGTCCTGTGCCGGCTGCGCTCTCCAGCAACAATTCGCCGGCCATCTCGACGCTGACGAACCTTTCGAGTGTCACACTCCGATTCTACGGCGACAATGCTTCCTCGAGTGCGGGTACAGCTGGTTTTGATACGACGGTTAACGCGAACAACTTGTTTATCAACGGCACGGTGGTGCCCGAGCCCGCCACCATCAGTTTCGTCGGCATTGGCCTCGCCGCTGCCTGGTGGCGCCGCCGCAGGCAATCTGCGCACGCCTGAAGCCTGCCCAGTCCGCCATTGATTTCCCCGCCCTCCCGGGTAGACTCCTTTCCTTGGTGGTGGCCGTAGCTCAGTTGGCAGAGCGTCAGGTTGTGGCCCTGAATGTCGCGGGTTCAAATCCCGTCGGTCACCCCAGTCTTCGTTCGAAGCGGCAGCGACGAACGAAGACTGCCGCGGCGAAGTTCCGTCTTCGGAACGAAGCCGGGCCGTACATCGCTGCCACTCCGAACTTCGCCTCGGCACGCCAGTTGTGACGCGGTTCTTCTACGTCTACATCATTCAAAGTGAACCGTTCCCGGAGCGGTTCTACACCGGCTTTACGGAGAATCTGGAGCGTAGGCTTCCACGCCACAATGAGGGCTCAGTTCCTGCAACGAAGCCATTTCGGCCTTGGAAATGGAAGACGTGCGCGGCATTCACCAACCGTGAGCAGGCTCTGTCGTTCGAGCGTTACCTCAAAACTCGTTCAGGACGGGCATTCGCAAAGAAGCGTCTCTAGCCGCATCTTTCCCTTCTCCTTGCTAGCAAGACAGATCTGACGTGGCGGGGTATGGTCCTGAGCGACCCGGGCCAAGGGTCGCCGCCCTCTGAGCGGTGAAACCCGGGACGGCGACCATGTTATCCACGGATCCAGCTACGCCGGAACCGCTCAACGCGTTTACGGTGGACCTCGAGGACTATTACCACGCGCACGCCGCGGGAATACCCCGCGACCGGTGGTCGACCTGCACCCCGCGCGCGGAGATCGGCACGCGCCTGCTGCTCGACCTGCTGGAAAAGCACCGCGTCCGCGCGACCTTTTTCATCGTCGGCGAACTCGCCGAACGCCAGCCCGCGCTCGTTGCCGAAGTCGCGCGGCGCGGACATGAAATCGGCTACCATACCTACGCGCACCAGCGCCTCGCCGAATTTACACCCGAAAATTTCCGCGCGGACCTTCGCCGCGGCCGCGCGCTGCTGCGCGAAAAAACCGGCGCCGATGTCCGCGGCTTCCGCGCGCCGTCGTGGTCGCTGACCGACGAAACGCGCTGGGCGCTGCCGATCCTGAAAGAGGAGGGCTTCACCTACGACGCGAGCGCGATCGCAATCAAACGCTGCTGGATCGTGCGCGGCATGCCGGACGCAGCGCCGCGGCCGTTCGCGTGGGAAAACGGCCCGGTCGAATTTCCCGCGCCGGTGCTGCAACTCGGTCCGATGCGGTACCCGTTCGGCATCGCCACGGCGGTCCGCCTCGCGCCGGCGGGTTTCACCTCGTGGGCCGCGCGGCAATTCCGCGCGCGCATCGGCGCGCCGTTCCAGGTCGCGGTGCATCCGTCCGACTTCGATCCCGGCCAGCCGCGCACCGCGCGCGGCCCGGTGAACAATTTTTTCTGCTACAGCGGATTGAAGAACATGGCCAGGCACGTCGAGGCGCTGTTGCGTCGGTTCCGATTTGGCAGCGTGATGGACGTGCTGTCCGCGCAGGGACTCGCATGAGCGGTTTCCTCATAGGCAGTCTCAGCCTCTTGGTGGCGCTGAACGCCATCGGCTACAAACTTTCGCTCGCGCTGGGCGTGGACACGGCTTCCACCAGTTTCGCGGCTTGCCTCGCGATCCTGCCGTGGTTGCTCGGCGTTCTCGCGGCCTTTATCGAAAGCCGGCTGCTCGCCCTGCCGTACAAGGCCTGCCTGAAAATCGAAAGCGAGTCGTGGTTCTGCGCGCCGATACTCGTGGCGGCGACTATGCCGGCCGCTCGCGAAGTTCCGGTCGTCGTGACCTCCCTCGGTTTCCTGTTCGTGGTCGGAGCGATGCTCGTCCGCGCGATTCGTTTCCGCGAAATGCTCGACCCGCGGCTGGCAGACCGCGCGTGTCTCCTGTTCCTCGTCGCCACGTTCGTGCCCGGACTTTTTTATTTCTTCCAGAGTTGTTCGTTCCATGACGGATCATGGACAACCGCGTACCTGCGATCGGCGCTGCTGGACCACGATCTCTCGCTCTACAACGAATTCATGCTCTGCAACGCGCGCTTCATGTATGTGCCGCACCCGAACGACCCGGTGTTCTACACGGGCCACTGCTTTTGCGCCGCGCCGTTTTTCCTCGCGGGTCACCTGCTCGCGACCTTGCTGCGCGACATGCCGGGCGTTTTCCTCGACGGCTTCAGCTGGCCGTACGCGGCGTCGACGACGCTGGCCGGGGCGGTGTTCGGCATGGCGACGGGCCTGGCGATCTTCGCGCTCTGCCGCAGCTACTTCGGCCCTGTCCCATCGGTGATCGCCGCCGTCCTCGCGTTCTGGGCCGACCAGCTGATTTTCTTCACGTTCGTCTGGCCGTTGTACTCGCACGCCTTTTCGATTTTCTTCATCACGTCGTTCCTGCTGCTCTGGATGCGGCGGCGCGCCGGCATGTCGCTCGGGTGCTGGCTGCTCTGGGGCGCGCTGTTCGGGATGGCCGTCTGGTGCCGCCCGCAGACGATCCTTTTTGGCGTGATCCCCGCTGCGGAGCTGGTGCGCCGATTTTTCCGCGGGCCATCCGCCGCGATCGCGGATGCCGTCGCCTTCGCCGCCGGCGCGCTCGTTTGTTTCCTCCCGCAGATGCTGATATGGAACATCAGCGCCGGCCAGTGGATTGTAGATGCCTACAGCCGCATCGGGGACAAATTCTTCTGGACCCGGCCGAGTTTCGGCGGACTGCTCCTGTCCATGAACCATGGTCTCTTCACGTGGACGCCGGTGGTCGCGCTGGCGATTCCGGGATTTTTCGCGCTGCATCGGCGCGACGCGTGGGCCGCGCGGCTGATGCTGCTCGCGACGCTGCTGACGACGTACCTGCTCGCCTGCTACGAGTACCCGGACGGTGGAGCAGGGTTCGGTTCGCGCTACATGACCGACTGCCTGCCGTTCGCCGCGCTGTGCATCGCGGCGCTGGTCGCCTCGATCCGCGCGACGGCGGGCCGCGCGCTGCTGGTCGTTGTCGCGGCTGTCCTGGTCTACATCAACCTTTCGATGATCGTCCTCTATCACCTCGAGATGATTCCACACAACGAGTACGTGCCGTCCGTCCGCGAACTCGCGACGCTGCTGGTGAATCGCGTGCCACGCTCACTCGTGCACTACGTGGAAGCCACGCACGACAACGAGAATGTCTTCGCGCGTCCGTTTCTCGCCGCGGTGCGCGCCGGTAGCTGGAGCCGCGGCGTGACGTCCCTCGCTGTCTTCGCCGCCGTCGCCGCCGCCGCCGTGGCGATGGCGCGCGGGCTGCTGGCGCTCGGGCTTGCATCGCCCGGCCGCGAACGACGTCCCGCCGCGTGTCTCCTCGCCGCAGCGGCAGGGGCGTCGCTCTACCTCGTCGCCTGCGTGTCCCCGGGTCCCGGCTACGCGCACGTGTACCAGGCGCTGATGGGCCGGTACGAAACGTACGAGGCGCCGCCTTCGTTCCCGCTGGGGGAATTCACCCTCGAGGCCGGCGACCGGACGCGGGAAATCCAGGTCCGCTTCACCAACGCCGTCGATGTGCTGGACGTGAATTCGACGCTGGTCAACGGTCAGCGCCTGAATCCCTGGGCTTTGTTGGCGCGCGTGACCGCGACCGATGCCGACGGGCAGCCGCACGTGTTCGACGTCGCGTACGGGCGGCAAACGGCGGAGTATGCCGCGTTTTCGGGTCATGACCCCGAGGCTGCGCGCTCGAATTTCATCGGCGAGGATAAGGCTGTCCAGCACTGGCTCACGAGGGACGCGCGCGGCGAGTATTATTACGGCGCAGGCTACACGTGCCGGTTCACGTTCCCCCGGCCGCTGGTCGTGCGGTCGTTGCGTTTCGACTACGTGGAAAACCAGGGCCGATGGATCGTCAACGGCGTTGTCCTGGCCCGGCGCGAGCCGGGGCTCGCGAAAGCCGAGGTGATGACGCCGTGACGCGCATGGTCCTCATCCCCGCGTTGAACGAGGAGGATCGCGTGGAGCGCGCGGTGCAAGGCGCCCGCGAGGCGCTGCGCCGCCAGGGCGACATCGTCCTGGTCGTGGACGACGGCTCGACGGACGCGACGGCGGAGCGCGCCCGCGCCGCGGGTGCGACGGTGATCCGGCACGAGCGCAACCTGGGTTACGGCGAAGCACTGCAGACAGGGTTTCGCCATTTCCGCGACTCGGGCTGCGCGGTTTTTGCGCAGATGGACGCGGACGGACAGCACAATGCGCGTTACATTGCGTCCCTGTTCGAGCCGATCGAGCGCGATGCGGCCGACGTCGTCATCGGCTCGCGGTTCCTCGATCCCCGGCTTGGCGGCAATTACAAGGCCGGCGTGCTCATCGGCATGGGCATCAAGGGCCTGTCGTTCATCGCATCGCATTTCGTCGGCAAGCGCATCTCGGACCCGACCAGCGGCTTCCGCGCCTTTTCGCGGCGGACCCTCGACGTGCTCCTGGGCCCGCACTATCCGCATGATTTTCCGGACGCCGAGGCGCTCATCCTCCTGCATCGTTGCGGGTATCGCATCTGCGAAGTTCCCGTGCCGATGTATGCCCAGCCCAAGGAGAAATCCCTGCACAGCGGCTGGGAGCCGGTCTCGTACCTGTTCCGCACCATTCCCGTCCTTTGGCGAGCGGTCACGGTGCCGGTAGAAACAAAAGGTCGTTCGGATTTTGAGCGGCGTGACGCAGGCAGGTAAATTATGAAGCCCATGAAGACCGCGCATGGCGATGGTTTCATTTCAGCTCTTCGCGGATTTTACGAGCGCCAGCGGCGCCTGTTTCATGTGCTCGTCGTGTGGGTGCTGGTGCTGGTCGCCTTTGGCCGTTGCCTGGACGGCGCGTTCGTGTGGGATGACACGGGCCTCATCGTCCAGAACCCGATGGTGCACGACCTGAGCCGTTCGGCCGGGCTGTTTGTGCGCGGCTTCTGGAACATTTCAAAAAACGAAGTCGATCCCACGCGCAGTTTTTACCGGCCGATCATCCAGCTCAGCTACGCCATCGACTACGCCATCTGGGGCCTGAACCCGATCGGGTTTCACCTGACGAATCTCCTCTGGTATGGCGTTGCGGCTACGCTGGTCTATTTCCTCGCGCTGGTCTTGCTCAAGAAGGAGTCGGCGGCGCTGCTCGCGGCGTGCCTGTTCGCGGTGCATCCCGCGCACGCTGAAAATGTCTGCTGGATCGCCGGCCGAACGGACCTGCTGTGCGGTACGTTTTATTTCGCCGGGCTGCTGCTGTTTTTCCATTGGATGGCGCATCCGGGCAGGTCGGCCGTATTCATCCCGCTGATTGCGGTCGTGTATTTCTTTGCGCTCCTGTGCAAGGAAACGGCGATCACGCTGCCGGGCATGGCGGTGGTCTACCTCCTGATCCGTGGTTTGCTGTCGCCGGGGCGAAAAGGCCCGCCGCGGACATTCGCCATCGTGATCGCGCTGGTGACGGTGGCCTACGTCGGCCTGCGCATCAGCGTGTTTGGCTCCGCCGTGTCAGCGGGGGCGGGCACGACGTTCTACGAGCGTTCGCTGACCATACCGTTCGTCATAGCGGTGTACCTTTTGATCTACGTGCTCTACCTCGAGCATGGCCACGCCGCCATGAGCAGCCGCATTGCGGTCTGGTTCCTGCTCGTGCTTTGCACGGCGTTCTATTTCTGGCTCCGGGTCGGCGCGCTGGGGAAAGCGATCGCCCCCGCCGCGTTCGGGTCGCCGTTCGAGCGCATCGCGACGATCCCCTTTGTCTTCGCGGCCTACCTGGGCGGTTTGGCGACGGTGGTTGGGACGGATCCCCACCACAGCGGCCCGTTTGTCGGACAATTCCTCAACGCGCGCTTCCTGATCGGCGCCGCGGTGGCCGCGACCTACGGCGGCTTGATGCTCGTCGCGTTCCGGCGCCGATCCGCCACGGCGATGTTCCTCATGGCGTGGATACCGCTGACGCTGTTGCCCACGTTCAAGCTCGGCTCGTTCGGCGACATCCTGTGGGCGGACCGTTTCCTGTTCATCCCGTCGTTCGGGTTCGCGGTGGGGTTGGCCGGCCTGGCCATGCTGCTCGCGGAACGCGTCGCGGCCCTGCAAGTGGACCGGCGCATCGTGACTGCGGCAGGCGTCGCGGTCGTCCTGTTCTGGGCCCAGCGCAGTGCGAGCTACGCGGCCGTGTGGAAAAACAATGTCACGCTCTTCACGCGCGCCAGCCGCACATCGCCTGACTCCGCGTATATTTTCTTCAACCTGGGCCATGCATGGAATGAGGTCGGTGATGCCGCAGGCGCCCTGCAAGCCTACCGCCGGGCCGTCGAACTGCGGCCGGACTATGCCGAAGCCATGACGAACCTCGGCATCGAACTGATGCGCCAGGGGCGCAGCGACGAGGCGCTGGCGTGGTTCCAGAAAGCCCTGGCCCTGGGCGACACGACCCCGGTCCTCGTTTCCAACATTGCCGCGGTGTACCGCAACCGCGGCGACATCGCCAATGCGGTCCGCTGGTACGAAAAGTCGCTTGCGACCGAACCGACCGCCTCCGCGCAAAACAACGTGGGCGAGTGCTACCTCGCGCTCGGCAAGCCGTCTCTCGCCCTGGACCATTTCAGGGCCGCCTTGGAGCTGTCCCAGGACCCGGCCATCTTCAATAACGTCGCCCGCGCCATGATCGACCTGGGCGACCACCGGAACGCCGTGATCTACCTGCGCCATGCCCTGGTTGCCGTGCCGAATCTTCCGATCGAGTTGGAAATCGCCGTCCAGTTCAATTTGGCGCGGTGCCTCCTGGCGACCGAAGGCAAGGCCGCGGCCCGCCCCGCCGCCCAGCGCGTGCTGGTCCTGGCGCAGGCCTCCCCGGTCGCCCTCGCGGCCTACGCGCAGGTGCCCTGGCTTCGCGATTTAGCCGGCGTCCCCTAGCGCGTTAACAAAAAAACTATTCCGGCCAAATTCCTTGGATACCGCCACCGGCACATCGGGTATCTACAGGAGAAGACGCGCGAACTGATCGCGCGTTTTTCTGCCGGCTCAAGGAGAGGTTGACGATGCGCGCGGCGATGGGACTTGGGGTGGTCGGTTGCATCGCGTTCTCGGCACTTTCTTTTGCCCTCGACCTGCCGTGGGAAAGCACGACCTCCGCGCCGCCGGTCACCGTCGCTTCCATCACGCCCGTTTCACCGGCCGCGGGCGGCTTGTCGGCCCAGGAACTGTACGAGGAAGCGCGCCGGTACGAAGTCGGCAAGGGCGTTAAGCAGGATTGCGGCAAGGCGTTCGACCTTTATTCGAAGGCGGCCGACGGAGGCTGCGCGAAGGCGTACGCGTCGCTCGCGCGGCTCTGCCTCAAGGGACTCGGGTGCGAGAAGAGCATGGAGCGCGCGTTCGAGCTGGCTGAAAAAGGAGCGGAGCTGGGCGATGCGGAAGGTCAGTCCGCGCTGGCTTCGTGTTACCGCAAAGGCTACGGAACGACCGTCGATTTCTCCAAGGCCCTCACGTACTACACGCTCGCCGCGGAGCAGGGCGAAAAATTCGCGCAGGAGAATGTCGGCCTCTTCTATTATGAGGGGACCTACGTCGAGACGAACTACGTGCGCGCCGCGAAATGGTTCCGCGAGGCGGCGCAGCAGGGCTTGGTTCTTTCGGAGGCGAAACTGGGCGAACTGTATCTGAGTGGCCAGGGCCTTGCCCGCGATTACAAGAAAGCTGTATTCTGGTTCCGGCAGGCCGCCTTCCAGAACAGCCGCGATGCCCAGTACAACCTGGGCGTCTGCTACGAGAATGGCTGGGGTGTGCCCAAGGACCTGGACCAGTCCGCCTCGTGGTACCGCCGCGCCAAGGAGCAGCGGCACCCCGGCGCGGAAGTTGCTCTGCAACGAATCGGGAAATAGAGGGGGCCGGCAACGCGGCCCGGGAAAGCGGCTCAATCCCGCCCACCAAAAAAGAAAGTCACCACCATGAAGGCTAACGTGTCCTTGCGTTGCGTCATCTTTACGCTTCTCGCCGTGCTCGCCGCGCGGGCGCCCGCCGCGGAAATCAATTCGGCGCCCTACGCCAACGAGCTGAACAAGCTCGAGAGCCAGCTCAAGTCCCTGGCGCTCTCCGTCCAGGTCGCACCGGACCCGGCCGAGCTCTCGCCGGCCAAACCGGGCGTGCCGCCGTCCGTCACGACCTATGCCGAGGCGCGGATCAGCGACGATGCGCGCGACAAGTTGAACGCGCAGATCGCGGCGATCGAAGCCGCGGTCGGCGGCCTCACGGCGGACGGCCTTGCCGACGTCGATATCATCGAGACGATCCGCTGGACCGTGAACGGCATGGCCTGGGGCGCGCCGCTCGCCCGGCGCGTGAACGAAGTCGCGCCGGTGCTCGGCCGCGCCTCGCTGCAGCTCAATCGCGTCGGTCCTGCCGACGTCGAAGCGGAAATCGAATGGCGCATCGAGCTTCGCCGTGGCGCGGCGCCCGCCGCCGCGGCCGGCGCGCAGGCCTGGTCCTGGGTTCCGTGGGGCCTCGACCTGCCGGCGACGGATCCCCGCCAGGCGATCGCGCCGCTGGCCACGCGGGTTTTCCTGACGCGCGGCAAGACCGCGGTGGCGATCGTCGCTCCGTCCGCCAAGCCGCTGCCCGCGTCGATACGTGTCGAAGGCCCGGTCCGCGCCTATGCCGGGGCCGAAGTGAAACTGCAGGCGATCCTCAGCATCCAGGAGCCCGGCCCCGACGTGCGCATTGAATGGATGGCCGGCAAGAATATTGTCGGCGTGGGCGACACGTTGACGTTCACGCCCGGCATGCCGGGGCCGCGCTTCTATGTCGTGCGCGCGGTCTCCATCAAGGGCGCGTCCAAGGCCGTCCTGGCGCAGCAGAAGCACATGCTCGACGTGCTGCCGCCGGTCGGCGACCCGAAGATCGAATTGAAAGTCAGCGGCGCCAATCAAGCAGGCCGCGGTTCGCCCGTCGTCCTCACCGCCACCCTCCGCGCCCTGAACCGTCCGGGTTCGTATGCGGTTCCCGACTCGCGCGTCGTGTGGTCGATCGACGGCAAGCCAGTGGGCGAGGGCAATCGTTTCGCCTTCTCCGCCAACCAGCAGGGCATGCAGGACGTCGTCGCCACGGTCGAGCACCGCGAGGGCGCGCGCCGCGATGTCGTCGAGACCGTGCACTACGCCGTGACGTTTGGCCCCTCGCAGGAGGAAGTCCTCGCCGCGCAGAAAGCCGCGGCCGAAAAGGCCGCCGCGGATGAGGCCGCCAAGCAGGCGCAGATCGCGGCGGATAAGGCCGCGGCGGAAAAAGCGGCCGCCGAGAAAGCCGCCGCGGAAAAAGCTGCGGCGGAGAAGGCGGAGCAGGAGCGCCAGGCCAAGCTGGAAGCGGAGAAGGTGGCCGCGGAGAAAGCGGCAGCCGAGAAGGCAGCTCTGGAGAAAGCTGCGGCGGAAAAGGCGGCCGCGGAAAAACTGGCGGCCGAGAAAGCCGCCGCCGACGAAGCGGCGCGCAAGGCCAAGATCGCCGAGGAAAAAGCCGCCGCGGAGCGGGCCGCAGAGCTGGAGCGCCAGGCGAAACTTAAAGCGGAGCAGGAGGCAGCCGAAAAGGCCGCGGCCGAAAAACTTGCCGCGGAAAAGGCGGCCGCCGAGAAGGCCGCGGCGGAAGAGGCCGAACGCCAGGCGAAGATCAAGGCGGAGCAGGAAGCCGCTGCGAAGGCGGCGCAGGAGAAGGCCGACCATGCGGCCAGGCTCGTTGCCGAGGCCCAGGAGTTTGAGGCTGCGGGCGACCTCACGAATGCCATCGTGAAGCTGGAGGAATCGCTCAAGGTTGCGCCGGATAAATTTGTCTCGAAGCACATCCGCGAATTGCACGAGCAGCAGGCTGAAATCGAAGCCGCCGCCGTCAAAGCGGAAGCCGAAAAGAAAGCTGCCGAAGAAGCCGCGCGCAAGGCGAAGTTGGCCGAGGAAAAAGCCGCCGCGGAGCGAGCGGTGGAGCAGGAGCGCCAGGCGAAAATCAAGGCCGAGCAGGAAGCCGCGGCCAAGGTTGCCGCGGAAAAGGCCGAACAGGAACGACTGGCGAAGTTGGCGGCCGAGAAGGCTGCCGCCGAGAAGGCCGCAGCGGAAAAGGCTGCTGCGGAAAAGGCCGCCGCCGAGGAGTCTGCGCGCCAGGCCAAGCTGGCCGCCGAAAAAGCCGCTGCCGAAAAGGCTGCGGCCGAGAAGGCGGCTGCTGAAAAAGCCGCGGCGGAAGCCGCCGCGCGCCAGAAGATCATCGAGCAGGCGAAGGATGAAGTCCGCGCCGGAGGCGACCGGGAAAGCAAGGGCGACCTCAAGGGCGCGCTGGCGCATTACAAGGCCGCGAACGAGCTCGCGCCCGACGAAGCGACAGCCGCGAAGATCAAGGACGTCCAGGAGCGCATCGAAAAGCAGGAAGCCCAGGAGCGGGCCGCGCGCGAGCGCGCCGCCAAGGCCGCCCTGCTCGAAGCCGAGGCCCGGCAGTTCGAGGACAAGGGCGACCTGACAAACGCCATCGCCAAGTATGAAGCGTCCATCGCCCTCGTTCCTGATGCGGCGCTTGCCAAGCGCCTGGAAGCCGTCCGCGGGAAGCAGGCGAAGGTCGAAGCGGCGGAAAAGGCCGCCCGCGAAGCGGCCGAAGAAGCTGCGCGGCAGAAGAAGATCCGCGAGGACAAGGCTGCCGCCGCGGTCGCGGAAGCGAAGTCGCTCGAAGACCAGGGTGACTACAAGGGTGCGATCGCGAAGCTGATCGAAGCGACCGGGCTCGCGCCGGATGAAAAGTTGAGCAAGCACATCGACGAGCTGCGCGCGCGGCAGGCCGCGGCGGACGCGGCCGCTGCCGAGGCGCGCGCCAATGCCGAGAAGGCGAAAAAGTCGATCGAGCTCGCGAAGGGGCTGATCGAAGAGGGCCAGCTCGACAGCGCCATCGCCGAGGCGAAGACAGCGGCCGGGCTGGACCCGAAGTCCGACGCCGCCCAACTCGCCGACCAGTGGGCCAAGGAGAAACAGGACGCGATCGGCCACATCGTCAACGCGCGCGCCGCGATCGAGAAATGGGATTACGACGCGGCCATGGCCGAGCTGCAGAAGGCGCAGGAGAAGCATCCGCGTTTCGCGCCCGTCATGGATTTGCAGATCGAAGTCGCCGAGTTGAAGCACAAGGCCGAGCAGGCGAAGGACATGGTGGCCGCGGCCAATGCGCTGGAGAAGAAGGGCGATCTTGATGGCGCGAAGGCCAAGCTGGAGGCGTCGCTGAAGATTGTTCCGGACGCGAAGGTCGAAGAGCATATTAAGGATTTGCACGAGCAAATGGTCCAAGCCGAGTTGAAGGCCCAGTCCGCGCGGGAAGCCGCCGACAAGGCCGCGGCGGAGCAAGCCGCGGCTGCGCAGAAGGCCGCGCAGGAGCAGAAGGACGTCGACGATGCGCTGGCAGCAGCGCGGAAGTCGCTGACGGAGTTTGATACGGATGGGGCCGAAGCGGCGCTGGAAAAGGCCCGGTCCATCCGTCCGAAGGATCCGGGCATCGCCGAAGTCGAGCAGGCGATGGCCAAAGCGAAGAAGGACGTCGAAACTTCCCAGGCCGTCATCAAGGAAGGCTACGCGCTCGAAAGCCAGGGTGAATTGGAGCAGGCCGTCGCGAAATATGAAGCGGCGTTGGACATGGTTCCTGACGAGGCGCTGCAGAAACACCTGGCGGACGTGCGCAAGACGCTCGCCGACGAGGAAGTCGCGGAAAAGGCTGCGGCGGACGAAGCCCGCGCGATGCTGGCGCAGCAGGAAAAGGAAGCGGTCGCCAAACTCGATGAGGCCAAAGAACTCGTCGCGCAGGGCAAGCTCGAGGAAGGCGCCGTGCTCGCGGCTGAGGCGTCCCGCCTCGACCCGCTGTCGAAGGACGCCGCGACCTTTGCCGTCAAGTGGTCGGCGGATCGGCGCGCGATCATGGAGCAAATCGTGCAGGCCCGGACCTCCCTGGCCAGGTACGACGTCAAGAAGGCGACCATCGCGTGGCAGGCGGCGAAGAAGATGCATCCGAAATTCCAGCCCGTGGTCGAGCTGGGCGATGACATCGAGAAGCTCCGGAAGAACATCGAGCAGGCGCAGGTCGACATCAACGATGGCTTCAAACTCGAAAAAAATGGCGACGTGCCGGGCGCGATGGCCAAATACGAAAACGCGCTCGCGCTCGTGCCCGACGCGAAGATCTCTACGCATCTTGCCGAGTTGAAGGGCCAGCAGGGCCGTGTCAGCGCGCAGCAGCTGGTCAACGACGGCTACAAGCTCGAGCAGGGCGGCGATACTACCGGCGCCATTGCGAAGTACGAGGAGGCGCTCAAGCTTGCGCCGGACGATCGGTTGTCGGCGAAGGTGGCGGAACTGAAAAAGCAGTAATGTGGCACAGGCGTCCCGCCTGTGCATGTGCCGTCCATTTCACAGGCGGGACGCCTGTGCTACACTCGTCGCATGACCGAGAGCCGGCGGTTGCTCATTCTCCTTTTGTCTTTCTTCGCCGTGCTGCCTGCGCGCGCGGGCTGGATCGAGGACCGCGACGGCCGGACCATCATCCACGTCAAACTCGACGCGGTCATCCTGCCGGATCCCAGCCGCACCGATCCCGCGACGCGCGCGAATGCCGCGGCGGTCAGCGAGTTCAAGAAGCAGTTTCCCCAACTCTTCGCGCAGCGGTATGCGGCGCGTTATGCGGCTGATCCGGCGCGGTACGGGAATCACAACTGGACGAACGTCGAGATTGAACTCCAGCGCGCGACGGGCATCCAGGTCGAGGGCGTGGAGAACACGCTCCTGGCGATCGCCGGCGGCCAGGCCGCCGACGTGATGTACGTCAATTTCCGGCAGTCCGACACCTTCATCCAGCAGGGTTTCCTGTACCCGCTCGACCAGGCCGAGGACGGCTACCTCCTCGCGATGACGGACGAGGAGAAGGCCGCGCGCATCAATCCGAAGATATGGCCGGTGATCGACCGGAAAGGGCCGGACGGCGCGAAGCACGTTTGGGCGATTCCGTACGGCGGCGCGCTCGGCAAGATCGTCACGTACCGCCGCGACCTCTTCGACAACGCGGGCGTGCCGTATCCGACCAACGACTGGACCTGGGCCGATTTCCTCGATGCCTGCCGCAGGATCACGGATCCCGCGCTCGGCCATTACGGCGTGTACCTCAGCATGGGCAAGCAGGCGTCGTATCACTGGATGACGTTCCTCTGGTCCGCGGGCGGCGACGCGATGGCCTACGACGAAACGTCCGACCAGTGGCGCGCCGTATTCGACTCACCCGAGGCCGCGACGGCGCTGGATTTTTATCGGCAGCTCTGCACGGAGGCGTGGACGGACAACGTGGGTCGCGTGCGGCGCGGGTATGCGTACCGCGACTCGAGCGACGGGCAGAACCTGTGGGACCAGGGCCGCATCGGGATGATGTTCCAATACATCGACGAGCGCACGTTCTCCGCGATCAACCCGGATGTCACCGGCATGGCGCCTGTCCCGCGCGGGCCGACCGGAATCCGCGGTGGCGAATTGAACAGTCGCATGATGGGCCTCTTCTCGCAGATCAAGGACCCGGCCGTGCGCGATGCGGCGTGGGAATACATCCGCTTCTATGAAGGCGAGGACGCGACGCGCATCAAGACGGGCGTCATGGTCGAAGCCGGCATGGGTCGCTTCCTCAATCCGAGTTATCTCGAGAAATACGGCTACACGGACCTGATCCGTCTTTCGCCCAAAGGCTGGAAGGAATGTTTCGAGATCGCGATGGAGAGCGGCCGGCCCGAGCCGTATGGGCGCAATGCGAACTACGCCTACAACATCATGACCGAGCCGCTGCAGAAGGCGGAAGAACTCGCGCTGCACGAGAAACTGCCCGAGGACGAATCGGCGCGGCTCGCGGTGCTGCGCTCGCTGTTGCAGGACGCGGCGCGGAAGGGGAATCGTGAGATGCTCGGTTTGTACACGCCGCGTGAGAAGCTGGCGCGGCGTGTTACGGGCGGTATGGCGTTTGCCGTGATTCTTCTGTCGTTTGCCTTCGGGCTGAAGAAGATCGTGGGGTCATTCTCTGGGACCGCCACACTCCCGAGCGGCCACCAACCGGTGAATGCCGCACTGGAGTGCGGCGGTCCCGGGTGCGGTTTCCGGAAATACCGCTTCGGCTACCTGCTCATCCTCCCCGCTGCGCTCACGATCTTCGTGTGGCAATACGTGCCGCTGGTGCGCGGGTCCCTGATCGGTTTCCAGGACTACAAGATCCTGGGCGGTTCGGCGTGGGTGGGGCTCGACAACCTGGGCAATGTGCTGTGGAACGGGGACTGGTGGAATGCAGTCTGGAATTCGATCCGCTACAGCACGCTCGTCCTGGCGCTGACGTTCCTGCCGCCGGTGGCGCTGGCGATTCTCCTGCAGGAAGTGCCGCGCGGGAAGATCGTGTTCCGCCTCATCTTCTATTTGCCGGCCGTCATGACCGGGCTCGTGGTCATCCTGCTTTGGAAAATGTTCTATGACCCGAGCGAGCGTGGCGCGCTGAACCATTTTCTCCTGAAGGTGCCGGCATGGGTTTACGTCGCCGCTGGGTTTGCGCTGCTCGGTATGGCCGTGAAGCTTTTCGGACGGCTCCGTTGGCATGGCCATGCGCGCGCTGCGTTCGCGGTGCTCGCTGCGGGCATGGCGTTGTTCTACACGTGCGCGCGGCTGGCGTGGCCGATGTTGTCCCGCGCGGGCGTGCCGCTGCTGCAGCGTCTGGCGCTGACGATGCCCGAGCCGCTGCGCTGGCTGGGCGACTCCGATACGGCGATGCTCGCGTGCGTCCTGCCGCTGGTTTGGGCGGGCATCGGCCCGGGTTGCCTCATCTATCTCGCCGCGCTCAAGAGCGTGTCGGACGAGCTGTACGAAGCGGCGGACCTGGACGGGGCGACGTTCACGGACAAGGTGTTGTTCATCATCTTCCCGGTGCTCAAGTACCTGCTCGTCATCAACTTCGTCGGCGCGTTTGTCACATCGTGGAACGCCGAGGCGAACATCCTGGCCATGACCGGCGGCGCGATGAACACGGAAGTCGTCGGCCTGCACATTTTTTACCGCGCGTTCATTTTCCTGAAATTCGGACCTGCGACCGCGATGGCGTGGCTGGTGGGTTGCCTGCTCATAGGCTTTACCGCGCAGCAGTTGCGGATGTTGTCGAAGATGGAGTTCAGGACGGTAAAAGACGGTAACTAGGGGTTGGTGGTTGGTGGTTGGTGCGGACTAACCACGAACCACTAACCACGAATTGCAGCACATATGCCGATCATCAGCCAGATAGGCCGTCGTAACCCGCGCGTGCGCGTGCTGATCGCGGCGATGTACTTCGCGTTGCTCGCGGGCGCGGTGGCGATGCTGTACCCGTTCCTGCTCATGGTCGCGGGCAGCACGAAGAGCGCCGTGGACACGCGCGACATCGCGCTGGTGCCGCCGTTCCTGTCGGACGACCTGGCGCTGTACCGCAAGCATGTCGAAGGACTCTTCAACGAGTCGGTGGATGCGATGAACGTCGCGTACGACACGGAATTTGTGTCGTTCGAATCCGTCGTCCCGCCGACGAATGCCCAGCCGCAGCTGTTGCAGGCCTGGCGCGACTTCCTGCGCGAGCGGCCGATGCCGGACACGGCGTACGCGTGCGGCTACCTGCAGGCGAGCGTATCGAAGACGATCCCGAGCGCGTTGCGCGAGTTGAAGAAAGAGTTGGAGAAAAGATACGGCAATGATATCGGCGCGATGAACCGCGCGCTCGGGACGGATTTCGTCGGCTGGAACGCGTTCATCGTGCCGGCATGGAATTACCTGCTGCTTCGCAGCGCGCCGGCGGACACGGCCTTCATCCGCGCCGTGAAGGACTTCGCCGCGCGGCAGCCCGCGGCGTTCCGGTATTACTTCTCCGTCGACGGCTACTACAAGCGTCTGTTCCTCAAGGCGCAATACACGCGCGACATCGTCGCGTACAACGCGGCCCACGGCACGACGTATGCGTCGTACGCCGACATCGCGTTCCCGAGCGGGCGGCCGGCGGATGGCGATCCTGCGCAGAAGGACTGGGACGTTTTCGTGGGCGAGACGTTGAATCCGATCTGGGTGAAGGGCCATCCGCCGCGCGTTGAAGGCATTGACGAGGAATTCCGGGCGTACCTGCGCGAAAAGGGATGGACGGACGTGGACCGCATCAAGGCGCCCCAGCGCGAATGGCACTATGAGGCGTTCCTGGCCATGCGCGGCGAGCTGCGGAAGGAATTTGCAACGCGGAATTATCGCGCCGTCCTGGACTACATGGTCGTGCACGGCCGCGGCGTCGTGAACACGGTGGTCTATTGCGCGCTCGCGGTGCTGCTGTCGCTGCTGGTCAATCCGCTCGCCGCCTACGCAATGAGCCGGTACCGCATGCCGGCGACGTACAAGATCCTGCTCTTCCTCATGCTGACCATGGCCTTCCCGCCGATGGTCACGCAGATACCGGTGTTCCTGATGTTGCGCGAGTTCGGCCTGCTCAACACGTTCGCGGCGCTGCTGCTTCCGGGGCTGGCCAACGGGTATTCGATCTTCCTGCTCAAGGGATTTTTCGACGCGCAGCCGCGCGACCTGTACGAGAGCGCGCAGCTGGACGGGGCGGGGGAGTGGACGCTGTTCTGGCAGATCACGATGAGCCTCGCGCGGCCGATCCTTTCCGTCGTCGCGCTGAACGCGTTCGTCGCGGCGTACTCGAATTTCATGTTCGCGCTGCTCATTTGCCAGGACGAGAAGATGTGGACGCTGATGGTCTGGCTCTACCAGCTGCAGCAGCGGAGCGGTCCGGCGGTGATGTACGCGTCGCTGCTGATCGCGGCGGTGCCGACGTTTGTGGTGTTCATGTTCTGCCAGCGCGTGATCCTGCGGGGGATTGTCGTGCCGGTGGAGAAGTAATGACCCTTGCGGAGCGTGTCATTGGTCATTGAGTCATTGCGCGTTGGTCATTATCCTGCTGGCTGCTATATTTCACTGAGGAGATCACCTCATGGCCACAGCCGCGAAGAAGCAGACGACGGTACGGACGGAGCGGACGGTTACCTTCGAAGTGAAGACGCGCAAGCCGCTGCCGGTCGGGGAACAGGTGTTCATCACGGGCGATATCCAGATGCTGGGCCGCTGGCGACCGGATGGATTTCCGCTCACGCGCATGGGCGAAAACACCTGGGGCGGGACGGCCATCCTGCCGAGCGACCGCACGATCGAATTCAAGATCACGCGCGGCTCGTGGAACGACGAGGAAATTCTCGACGATGGATCGGCCCCGGCCAACGGAGTCATCCCGTCCGGCGGCGACCACGCCGTGCGCCGCTCGGTCGCCGCGTGGAAAGACGGTCGCTGAGCCGTCTTTTTTACCACGCTTGACCGACCCCACACGCCTCCCTATCCTCCAAAGTTCGAATTACAACGAGAACAGGAGACGGCTGGACTTATGTCGACGGAAACCAAGGAAGCCACGGGCAAGAAAGCGGACCGCGCGGAGACGTACACCCTTTTATTCGAGATCGAAAATGTCGCGGCCGGCGCTCGCAAGGCGCAGTTCGACGCGGTCAAGCGTGCCGTGGCTGACGCGGGCGGCAAGCTCACGCCCAGCGTATTCTCCCGCTTCGCGCTGGACGCCAATCCGGAGACCTACGCCGAGACGGTGCTCCAGGCCTCGAGTGCGAAAAACGCCAACACGGAGGCGTTTACCCAGGCTGTTCGCGGCGCCGTGAGCGAATACCTGCAGGACCGGTCCGAACTGGGCGCCGGCATCAGCAAGCTGATCAACGCCGCGCTGGACGCGGGCATGACCGTCGGCGTCGTCTCGTCGCTTTCCGAAGAAGGATCCGCCCAGCTCCTCGGCCGGCTCGGCCTCGCGGAGAAGGTGAAAGTTTTCCAGGTCAAGGATCTCGAGAAGGGTTACCCGCGCGCGGACAGCTGGCTCAAGGCGTCCAAGCAGTTCGGGCGGCCGTCGCGGAACTGCATTGTCGTCGCCTCATGCATGACCGCGTGCAAGTCGGCGCTTTCCGCCGGCATGCGCTGCATCGTCGTCACGGACGAGTATACCGCGCACCAGGACTTCAGCGGCGCAGACGTCGTGGCGGACATCTGGGATGACCTGAACCCGAAGGAAGTCCTCGCCACACTCGTAGCGGAATAGGACCGCCCCTTTCCCCAACGTCAAACGTCCAACATTAAACGCTTAACGTTAAATTTAACGTTGAACGTTTAACGTTTAGCGTTGAACGTTTCCGCATGCCCGCTCCGGAACGCAAGCCTGTAGCACCACCCGCGACGGCCAGGCCGATCGATCGCCTCCTTGAGATCATGCGCATCCTGCGTTCGCCGCAGGGCTGCCCGTGGGACCACAAGCAAACGCTCCAGACGTTGAAGGAGCACCTCGTTGAAGAGAGCCACGAGGTGCTCGACGCGATCGACGGCGGCGACCGCAAGAAACTCTGCGACGAACTCGGCGACCTGCTCCTGCAGGTCGTCTTCCAGGCGCAAATCTGCACCGAAGAAAACGCGTTCACCTTTGACGACGTGGCGCGCGCGATTTCCGACAAGCTCGTCCGCCGCCATCCGCATGTCTTTGGCGATGTCCAGGTCAGCGGCGCGGATGAAGTCCTGAAGAACTGGGAGCAGATCAAGAAGGACGAGAAGGCCGAAGGTAAGCGGTCCACGCTTGAGGGCATCCCGAAGAGCCTGCCGGCCCTGCACAAGGCGCACCTGGTGCAGAAGCGTGTCGCGCGCGTCGGCTTCGACTGGGAAAATGTCCACGGCGCCCTGAACAAGCTCGACGAGGAAGTTGGCGAGGTGCGCGAGGCGGTCACGACGGGCGACGAACGCCAGATCGGCGAGGAACTGGGCGACGTCCTGTTCGCCGCGGTCAACGTCGCGCGCTTTTCCAACCACAATCCCGAAGACCTGCTTCACAAGACCATCGAGAAATTCACGCGCCGCTTCCAGTTCATCGAGGAAAAGATCCACGCGCAGGGGAAGAAGCTGACGGACTGCACGCTGGCGGAGCTGGATGTGATCTGGGAGCAGGCCAAGGCCGACGAGTGACGCGCCTTGCGGCGCTTCCTGCAAACGGCTATCCGCCCGGGTACGTCAATTCACCGCGGAACACATGCACCGCGGGTCCGAACAATGTGACGTTCGTCGCGCCGCCGTTGGTCGGTCGGAAATCCACTTCGAGCACGTCGCCGCTGGCGGCGGTGATCTTCACGGGCGTCTTCACCAGGCCGAGCTTGCCGGCGATTAAGCCGCAGGCGGTGATGCCGGTCCCGCACGCGAGCGTTTCAGCTTCGACGCCGCGCTCGTACGTGCGGACGCGGAGGCTGTCCGGCCCTGTGACCTCGATGAAATTCGCATTCGTGCCGTTCGGCTGGAATGCCTTGTCGTGGCGGATCTGGCGTCCGATGCCTTCGACATCCAGCTCGTCCAGGTTTTCGCCTTCGATGACGACGTGCGGCACGCCGCAGACGACGTAGTTGTACGGCACCTGTTCGCCCTGGATCATGAGCGTCCCGTTGAGGCGCCAGTCCTTCGGCTCAGTCATGTGGAGGCGGACGTTATCGCCCTCGACCTCGGCGCGGACGATGCCGGCGGGCGTTTCGATGCCGAGCCGCGCGGGCGCGACGCCGATGTCGTGGGCCAGGCGCGCGATGCAGCGCGCGCCGTTGCCGCACATGTCGACTTCGCCGCCGTCCGGATTGAAAAACCGCATGCGGAAATCGGCCTTGTCCGACTTCTGGATCAGCAGGATGCCTTCCGAGCCCACGCCGGTCCTGCGCTCCATGACCTGGACGAGCCAGGCACGGTCGTTCGCGGGAAACGTGTTGGCGCGGTCATCCACGACGATGAAATCGTTCGCGGCCCCGTGCATTTTCCAGAATGGAATCTTTGTTGCCATGGGAGGGGAATATCCAGCATCCGGCAACCGGAATCCAGCATCTTAGGGATGCCAGCCCATCGCGCCGACGAGCACGAAGAAGCCCACGACATAGGCCACAATGATCATCCAGCCCTGGCGCAGCCATCCCCCGACGGATCGGACTTCCGGGTAATCGTTTGAAACGGCGACACCTGCGGAGGAGCCGAACCAGACCATCGAGCCGCCGAAGGCGACGGCATAGGCCAGGACGCCCCAGTCGTAGCCGCCCTGGTCGAGCGCGAGTTTCGCCAGCGGGATATTGTCGAACACCGCCGAGATAAAGCCGAGAGCCAGCGAGGTCTTTATTGATGCCGGCGGCAGCGCCTCGACCGGCATCATCGACGCGGTCAGGACGAGTGCGACCAGGAAGAGGCTGCCCTTCAGCGACGTTCGCAAGGCGGACCAGTGTGTTTTGCAGATCAGCGCGCCGACGAGGATGGCTGCCCATAGTCCGGCCGCCGTGAAGTCGATCGCGACATTGCCGACGATGGCGCCGATGGGAATGAGCACGATGACGAGCACGCGCAGCGGATCGATGCGCGCTTCGTGGGCGGTGCTGCGGTCGATGGGCTGATACGCGTGCTGCCGGCGCGCGGCGAAGAAGCCGAACACCAGCATCGCAGCAACGGACCCGACATAGGCGTGCATCATCTTTGCGGCGGGAATGCCTGCGACCCACATCATCGTCGTCGTCGTGGCTCCGAGCACGCTGCCCGCGCCGCCGGCGTTGCTGGCCGCGACAATCGCGGCCAGGAAACCGAGGTGAACGCGCTTGCGGAATACAATGCCGGCGACAGAGCCGCCGATGATCGCGCCGGCTATGTTGTCCAGGAATGCGGAGAGCACGAAAACGAACCACAAGAGGAGGAACGGCCCGCGCCAGTCGTCCGGCAGCCACCGCGGCATCGTGTCGGCGATTCTGGATTCCTCGAAGTGGCGGGCCAGCAGCGCAAAACCCATCAACAGGCCGAACAGGTTGATGAGTAGCCGGCCCTCGTGCCGGAGGTGCTGCAGGAAGTCGTAATCCGTGAAGCCGAGTTTGTAGGCGAGGATGACCACGAGGCCGGCCAGCGCGACCGCGAACGTGTGCCGGTGGTATAGGGCGACGCCGATGAGGACCAGGCCGAACAGGATGAATTCTATGCGGATGCCGAATAGCTCCATGGCAAAACCATGTTGCACGGGACTTAAGAATCGTCAATGGTGTCCGCATGGATTTGCAGAAGCTTTTTGCGGAGCGCATCGGGGGAGCCCAGTTCGGGCTCGGGAACGAAATCTATAAGTTCGAGAAGATCAAGCGGGCGAAGGCCGCGGCGAAGCTGGCGCGGCCGGACGTTGAGCTGCTCGATTTCGGCGTGGGTGAGCCGGACCAGATCGCGCCGGCGCCGATCCGCGACGCGCTGAAGAAGGCCGTCGATGAACCCGACAATCGCGGCTACGCGGACAACGGCATCCGCGCGTTCAAGCACTCGGCGGCGCTGTATCTCAATTCGTTTTTTGGCGTCACGGGCATCGATGCCGACGCGGAGATCAACCACAGCATCGGCTCCAAGTCGGCGCTCGCGATCCTGCCGCTCTGTTTCGTCAATCCGGGCGACGTGGTGATCATGACCGTGCCGGGCTACCCCGTGCTCGGCACGCACACCAAATACCTCGGCGGCGAAGTGTTCAAGCTGCAGCTGCGGCGCGAGAACAAGTTCCTGCCGGACCTGCGCGAGATCCCGGCGGAGATCGCCAGGCGCGCGAAGCTGTTCTATGTGAACTATCCGAACAACCCGACCGGCGCCGCGCCGACGGCCGCGTTTTTCGACGAGCTGATCGACTTCGCGAAAGCGCACAACGTGCTCATCGTGCAGGACGCGGCGTATGCGACGCTGAACTACAGCCCGGAGCGTATTTCGATCCTGGGCCGGCCGGGCGGGAAGGACGTCGCCATCGAGCTTCATTCGATGAGCAAGAGTTACAACATGACCGGGTGGCGGCTCGGGTTTGTTGCCGGGGCGCGGCGCGCGGTGCAGGCGTTCGCGGAGGTGAAGGACAATTGCGATTCGGGCCAGTTCAAGGCCATCCAGGTCGCGGCCTGCGCGGGCATTGCGGACATGAAATTGTCCGAGGCGATCCGCGAGCACTACCGCGTGCGGCTGCAGAAAATGGTCGCGGTGCTGCGTCGCTGCGGGTTCGACGCCGAGATGCCGGGCGGAACGTTCTTCATGTACATGCCGGCCCCGCGCGGTGCGGGGCCCGCGAATTTTGCCAACGCGGAAGAGGCGTCGCAGTTCCTGATCCGCGAGTGCTCGGTGTCGACGGTGCCCTGGGACGACGTCGGCGCGTTCCTGCGTTTCTCGTCGACGTTCGAATCGAAGAGCGACGCGGACGACGACCGCGTGCTGGCGGAGCTGGAGAAGCGGCTCAGGGCCGCGAAGCTGAGATTTTGAAACCACGGAACACACGGAATACACGGAAGTTTTTTCCGTGCTTTCTGTGACTTCCGTGGTTATTCCGGAGGCTTTATGGCGAAGAAACTATTCAGCGCGAAGGCGGGGAAGCAGATTTCGATCTTCATCGACAACCGCCCGGGCAGCCTGGCGCGCGTCATCGATTTGCTGGGCGAGAACGACCTCAACATGACCGCGCTCTCGCTTTCCGAAGGGCTGGAGCTGGGTTACCTGCGGATCATCGTCGACAACCATCCCGCGGCGGTGAAGGTGTTGCGCGCGAACGGGCATCTCGTCATCGAGCGCGACGTCCTGATCCTGGAAGTCGCGAACGAGCCGGGCGGGATGGCGTCGGCCATCGACAAGCTCGCGAAGAACGGCGTGAATGTTGAATACGCGTACAGCGGCAACAGCCTCAAGGACGACCACAGCCGGATCATCGTCCGCGTGACGGATGCTCGCCGCGGCCTGGCGGTCCTCTCCTCGTAAAAAAGAAAAGGCGCCCCGGTCTCCCGGGACGCCCCTTCCAGGAACAGTCCTGCTACTTACGACGCTTTCGGCGGATTGTCGTTCACCGATTTGACCTTGAGCTGCTTGACGCCGTTCTTGTCGGCGACGGTGCCCCTGGCTTCGACGGCCTTGCCGTTGTCCTTCTCCAGGCCCTTCCACTGCGACGGCGGTTCGACCTCGTACATCGTGCCGTCATCGCCCTTGAGTTCGACGGACGTGATCGTGTTCTTCGCGTCCTTGTTCACCGTGATCGTGCCCTTCACCGTGATTTCCTGCGGCGCCGCCTGCGCGGGCTTGGCGGCCTTTTCCTTCTTCGTGGCATCGGCCGCGTGGGAATACGTGGCCAGGGCGCCGACGAGGACGAGGCTCCACAGCGAGATAAACAACTTCTTGTTCACAGCAACTCCTTCGTTGATGGTTGGATTGCCCGCGCGGACACAACCGGCGGTTGCAAGGTTGGACACTGCGGCTGTGCGGTCGTTGGAAGTTTTGATGAAAAAAGTTCCAAGGATTGGAAAAATTGACATAATCCGCGCCATCCGAAGGGGATGAATCGAACATGATCACTGTGGTTTCAGGCCTGCCGCGGTCGGGCACGTCGCTGATGATGCAAATGCTGCATGCGGGTGGGATGCCGGTGTTGACCGACAACCTGCGCGAGCCGGATGCGAACAACCCGATGGGTTTCCTGGAGTACGAGAAGGTCAAAGCGCTCAAGAAGGACAATTCCTGGATGGGCGAGGCCGAGGGCAAGGTCGTGAAGATCGTTTCGCACCTGCTGCCCAGCATGGACCTGAAGTATGCGTACAGGGTTGTGTTCATGGCGCGCGACGTGGAAGAAGTCGTGCGTTCGCAGTCGTCGATGCTGGAGCGGTTGGGGAAGACCACGGCGCAGGCGCCGACGGAGACGCTGCTGCGGCACTATTCGAAGCATCTCGAGGAGATCAAGGACTGGCTGGGCAAGCAGCCGAATTTCCAGGTGCTCTACATCAACCATCGCGACGCCGTGATGCACACGGAGCGCGAGGTGAAGCGGCTGAACGATTTCCTGGGCGGGAAGCTGGATACGGCGAAGATGATCGCGATCATTAAACCGGCGCTGTACCGGGAGCGAAGGGCCTAGGAGCCTAAGGCTCGGGATCGCTCACGCGCAGCGTGATGAAGCCCTTGCTGGCGATATAGTGGGCGAGATGCCAGACGCTCTGCTCGATCGTCGAAGACGCGGTATCGATGCAGATGTCGGGATTTTCGGGCGGTTCGTAGCCGGAGGTGAGGCCGGTGAATTCGGGGATCTTGCCGGCGCGGGCCTTGCGGTAAAGGCCTTTTGGGTCGCGGCGCTCGCAGACGCTGACATCGGCGTCGAGGAACACTTCAAAGAAACGGTCGTTCCCGATCAGTTCGCGCGCCATCTTGCGGTGCGCTTTCAGCGGCGAGATGAAGGCCGTGATACAGATCACGCCACAGTCCGCGAAGAGCTTGGCGATCTCGGAAATGCGGCGGATGTTTTCCTGCCGGTCCTGCGGCGAGAAGCCGAGATCCTTGTTGAGGCCGCTGCGGATTTCATCGCCATCCAGCACGAACGCCACATGGCCGTCGGCGACGAGGCTCATTTCGAGCGCGCGGGAAATGGTCGATTTGCCCGAGCCCGAAAGGCCGGTCAGCCACAGCACACAGCCGCGCTGGTTCATCGCCGTCTCGCGGACAGACCGGTCCATCGGGGCGACCTGGTTGAAGATATGTCTCTCCGGCGGAGTCCGCTCGGGCTGATTCGTGGAGGTGCTCATGACTTGTAGGTCAACTAAGCGCCTTACAGTACCCAAAGGCGGGACAAACAGGAATACAATATTTGTAGGGTCTTCCCTACCACTCGGTTGCGAAAATTCATCAAGGTGTGGTAAACGTTAGTTGGGCATGACGAATCCGTTGCAAACGCTTGTCGCCGTGGTAGGTCCGCATGATCCGTTCACGCCGGGACTGGTCTCCGACGGCGAAGTGATTGGACCGATTCTGGCCACTGCACAGCGCCAGGCGCTGGCCAACATACTTCTATTCGCAGCGGATGCGTTCGCGGCACGGGCGCAGGACACCGTCGACGCGTTGAAAGAGCGCGTGCCCGGCGCCGCCATCAAGGTCGTGCCTCTTCCCGCCACGGAGGTAGAAGGCGCTGAGGTTCTTTGCCGCCACCTTTACGGGAACAGCAACGGACCCTTCTGCATTGTCGCCGCAGGCGACGACATTTCAGGCCGTCTTCGGCGACTGGTGGAACAGGGCGCCGTGCGCGGATCCATCGTGGAACCAGACGCTCCACTCTACGCCGGTGACGAAGGAATATCCGCGAGCCTTGTGCCGCCATCGGCCGGCAACCTCATCGTCCGCGAGCCGCGCGTGCAGTACGGTCATCGGAGCCCGGTCGCCGTCGCGAGCGACGAACCTGAAGCGCGGGTGGACGAAATAGCCCGCAAGCTCGGCATTCGCGGCGAGCATCCGGCGCTGCGCATCGCGCTTCAGACGTCGGCCGCCCTGGCCGGACACCGCGTTCCCGTCCTGATCGAAGGCGAGACGGGCACGGGCAAAAGTCTCATCGCGAAACTGGTCCACGCGCTGAGCGGTCGCGCGGATGGTTCCTTGGTCTCCGTCAATTGCGGCGCGCTGCCCGAGAAGCTGGTCGAGAGCACGCTGTTCGGACATCGCAAGGGCGCATTCACCGGGGCCAACGCGGATCACGCCGGGAAATTCGAAGCGGCGGACGGCGGCACGCTGTTCCTCGACGAAGTGGGCGAGCTTCCGCTGGAACTCCAGCCGAAGCTGCTCAAGGTGCTCGAGGACGGCGTAGTCGAGCCGGTCGGCGCGACGAAAGGGTTCACCGTCGACGTCCGTGTCATCGCCGCGACGAACCGCGACCTCAAGGCGATGGTCGCGGAGCGCGCGTTCCGCGAAGACCTCTATTATAGACTTTCGTTCGGGCTCATCCGCCTGCCGCCGCTCCGCGAGCGCCGCAGCGACATCGGGCACCTTGCCTTGAACGCGCTGTCGCGGATCAACCGGTCGCTGCGTTTGCCCAAGCGACTTTCCCCGGCGGCGATCGAACGGCTCGAGAAGCAGGAATGGCGCGGCAACGTGCGCGACCTCGAAAACGTCATCGGTCGTTCGGCGCTGCTTGTCCGCGGCGACGTGCTCGATGCGGACGACCTGTTGATTGATGAACCTGTGCGCGCGGACGATCCATTCGACGCGCTGCCCGTTCCGAACGAATCCTTCTCGCTCGAAAGTTTTCTTTCGAGCGCGCGCAAGCAGCTGATCCTCCGCGCGCTCGAGATCGCGGGCGGAAGCCAGTCCGGCGCCGCGCGCCTGCTCGGCATCTCGCCGCAGGCCGTGCACAAATTCCTCAACGCCGGTTGAAGCCTTTCAACTGCCGTTGAGACGCAACCCGATCGGTCCGATTCGTCTGATCCGTCCCATCTCCGCGAAGACCAACCACTAACCACCAACCACGATCGTCACCCGCTTTGTTGGCACGCTCCTTGCAAGTAGCCCGCGCCATCAAGGAGGAGGCGCAATGAAAAGAGTATGGATGGCCGCGTGTGTCGGCGTCCTGTTTGCGGCAAGCGCGGCGTTCGCGATGCCGAAGTGGAAGCCGGAGGAGGGCGACCTCGTGCGGCTCGAATCGGCGGTGCTCGATTCGGTCCTGTACGAAAGCGAGGCGAAGGTGCTCGTGGTGACGTTCCGGAGCGGGGCGAGCTACGAGTACTACGGCGTGTCGGAAACCGTGTTCCAAGGGCTGCTCAAGGCGGCCGAGAAGGGCAAGTACTACAATGAGAACATCCGAGGAGCGTATGAGTCCCACCGCATCGAAGACTGGGCAGCAGCCGATGGCCCGTGAAGAAACTGCAGGCGACCGGTTCCAGCGCAACGGCAAGGGAAACCGCATGGCGATCAACCTGGTCTTCCTGCTGGGGAACCTGACGCGCGATCCGGTCCTGCGCCGGATCCCCAACGGGAACGCCGTGGCCGACATCGGCCTGGCCATCAACGAGGAAAAAAAGACCCGCGACGGCGAGACGGAAGAGACGGTCACGTTTCTGGACGTCGTCGCCTGGGGCCGCCAGGCCGAGGCTTGCGCCGAGTACCTGCGCAAGGGGTCGTCCGTCTTCGTCGAAGGCCGGCTTCAGCGGGACGAGTGGACGGACAAGGAGGGGAACAAGAAGATGAAGATCAAGGTCCGGGCCGAACGGATTCAATTCATGAGCCGTCCCGCGCCGAAGCGGACCGATCCTGACGAGGAGACGGCGGAATAAAACATCCAAGCCCGCCCGGGCGACTGCGCGCCCGGGCGGGCGCTAACGATCATGGCGAACACCTATACGAATCTTCTCCATCACATCGTCTTCGCGACGAAGCGTCGCGAGCCGCTCATCGCGCCACGCGTTGAGCCGATGCTGCATGCGTACATGGGCAGTATTGTGCGCAACCACGACGGGCATCTGCTGTGCGCGGGTGGAACGTACGACCACGTCCACCTGCTTGTCGTCGTGCCGGCGGCGACAGCCGTTGCTTTCCTGATGCGAAGCGTCAAGGGGAGTTCTTCCGAGTGGATCAACGCGAGCGGGTGCATCGGCAGTCATTTCCAGTGGCAGGCCGGCTACAGCGCGTTCTCGGTGAGCGAGGCGGCGAAGGCCGACGTCATGACGTACATTCGAGGGCAGAAAGAACATCATCGCGTGAAGACGTTTCGCGAGGAGTACATCGAGTTGCTCCAACGCAATGGTGTTTCGTATGACGAGCGTTATCTGTGGGATTAATCGCACCCCTAAAGGGGTGCACCTTTTTTCCCTCTTTTCCAGACGCTGAAGCGTCTGGCTACCCACGTGGACCCCTCCGGGGTCCGTCCGACAACGGCTCCGGAGGAGCCGAAGTGGGTGGCTCGGCGCTTCAGCCTCGGGACACACGTGCAAAAATAACGACCCCAGCGGGGTCGGTCTGGCTACCCATGTGGACCCTCCGGGGTCCGTCCGACAACGGCTCCGGAGGAGCCGAAGTGGGTAGCCCGGCGTTTCAGTGCCGGGACACGCGTGCAAAAAATAACGCCCCAGCGGGGTCGGTCTGGCTACCCATGTGGACCCTCCGGGGTCCGTCCGACAACGGCTCCGGAGGAGCCGAAGTGGGTGTCCCGACGCTTCAGCGCCGGGACACGCGTGCAAAAAATAACGACCCCAGCGGGGTCGGTCTGGCTACCCATGTGGACCCTCCGGGGCCCGCCAGGCGACGGCTCCGGAGGAGCCGAAGGAGGTAGCCCGGCGCTTCAGCGCCGGGAAAGGCGTGCGAAGAGATCGACCCCGTAGGGGGTCGGAGAGGGGACGGGCTAAGAAAAATATCGACCCCGTAGGGGTCGAACTGCATCGTTGTTCCGGCATGCCCGGCGAATACAGCGTCGAAGTCCGCAATGTCACCAAGCGCTTCGGTGATTTCGTCGCCGTCTCCGACGTATCCCTCAACATCCGCAAGGGGGAATTCTTTTCGCTGCTCGGCCCGAGCGGATGCGGCAAGACTACTCTGCTCCGCATGATCGGTGGTTTCGAGCTGCCGACCGACGGCACGATCCTGATCGGCGGCGCGGATGTGACGCACCTGCCGCCCTACAAGCGTCCCGTCAATATGGTCTTCCAGTCGTACGCTTTGTTTCCGCACCTGACAGTCGCGGAAAACGTGGGCTTCGGGCTCAGGTACAAACCACCAACCACCAACCACAAATCCCAGATTAATAAAGTCCTCGACCTCGTCCAGCTCGCCGGCTTCGAGCACCGTTACCCCGGCCAGCTCAGCGGCGGCCAGCGGCAGCGCGTCGCCTTGGCGCGGGCGCTCGTGCTCGAGCCGCAGGTGCTTCTGCTCGATGAGCCCCTCGGTGCGCTGGACCAGAAGTTGCGTAAAGAAGTGCAGGTGGAACTGAAGAACCTGCAGCGGCGGCTCGGCATCACGTTTATTTTCGTCACGCACGACCAGGAGGAGGCGCTGACGATGAGCGACCGCATCGCGGTCATGAACAAGGGGCACGTCGAGCAGATGGACGCGTCGGCGCAGGTCTTCGAATATCCGAAGACCGAGTTCGTGGCCGAGTTCATGGGCGCGTCGAATTTCTTCAAGGGCGTTGTGCGCAACATCGCCGATGGACTCATGTCCATCAGCCATGTCGCGGGCGTGGACATGAAAGTGCCGGCGGGGTCTTCGTCATCACAGCCGAACGACGAAGTCCGTTTCGTCGTGCGGCCGGAGAAGCTGGACCTCATGCCGCGGAAGTCGACCCGCCAGGGCGCCGCGTGCGTGGAAGTGACGATCGAGAACCGCGTTTACCAGGGCATCAACACGGTGTGGATCGTGCGCGACGATGCGGGCGAGCGGTTCGTTGTCTACGAGCAGAACGACAAGCCGTTCGAAGAAGCGGGCGAGTTCCGCGTCGGCGGCAAGGCGTGGATGTGCTGGGATACACGCCACACGGTCATCGTGAAGAAGCCCGAAACCTGAGTCGCGCATGCGCAGCCGATCCACGCCATACCTGTTGGTCAGCCCGGCCTGGATCACGCTCGGCATCTTTTTTCTCCTCCCGCTGGTCATCATGCTGGTGATCAGTTTTGGCCAGCGCGGGACGTACGGCGGCCTGAAGCCCATCGAGGACATGGGGGCTTACATCAGCTCCGGCGCCTTCCTGAAAAACTACATTCAGTCGCTCGATCCGCTGTACCTCAAGATCTACTGGCGGTCGACGTGGATGGCGGTGGTCACGACGGTCCTGTGCCTGCTGATCAGTTATCCCATCGCGTACTACGTCGCGGTTGTCGCGCCGGCGCGGCGGAAAAATCTTTTGCTCGCGCTGGTCGTCGTTCCGTTCTGGACGAGTTTCCTGATCCGAACGTACGCGTGGATGCTGATCCTGCGGACGGAAGGGTTGATCAACACGACGCTGCTTCATGTCGGGCTGATCGACCAGCCGCTGGAGCTGCTCTACAACCAGCTCGCGGTGATGATAGGCCTGGTCTACGGCGAACTGCCGTTCATGATCCTGCCCTTATACGCGTCGCTCGAGAAGTTGGATCTCACGCTCCTGGAAGCGTCGAGCGATCTCGGCGCGCATCACGCATCGACGTTCTGGCGCGTGACCGTTCCGCTCACGATGCCGGGGATTATCGCAGGCATCGTGCTGGTGTTCATCCCGAGCATCGGTCAGTTCATCGTCTCCGACCTGCTCGGCGGCGCGAAGAGCATGCTCGTCGGCAACCTGATCCAGAACCAGTTCGCGGTCGCGCGGAACAAGCCGTTCGGCTCGGCGGTGGCCTTTGAGCTGACGGCCATCGTGCTCGTGCTGCTGCTGGCCTACGCGTTCTACACGAGGAAGAAGGGGCAGGAGGCGCTCTTGTGACGCCTTTTTGGAGTGCGGTGCGTGAGCACCGCTTTTCCGTCCGGCACGTAAGTGCCGGACATAGATGGCCCGGGGCGGACTTACGTCCGCCTCCCAAAGCGGCGCTTATGCGCCGCACTCCAAAGCCATGAAAGCCAAACCGTTCAAATGGGAGCGCGCGGCGCTGGCGGCGCACGCGGTGCTGGTTTACGTCTTTCTCTATTTCCCGATCGCCGTGCTGATCATCTTTTCCTTCAACAAGTCGCGGCAGACGGCGGTGTGGGAAGGTTTCACAACGGACTGGTACGCCAAGCTCGCGGAGAACCAGCTCATCATCAAGGCCGTGAAGAACAGCCTCATCGTCGCGGCGGCCGCAACGGTCGCCTCGACGCTCCTCGGCACGATGGCGGCGCTGGCGATGGGTCGTTACCGTTTCCGCGGCAAAGCTTCGACCGACGCGCTGCTGTACCTTCCCATCATCATTCCCGAAATCGTGATGGGCGCGGCGATGGTGACGTTTTTCGGCGTCGCACAGATGCGGCTGACCATCTGGACGGTGATCATCGCGCACATCGCGTTCTGTATTTCGTACGTCGCGATCGTCGTTCGCGCGCGGCTCGCGGGCTTTGACCGTTCGCTCGAAGAGGCGGCGATGGACCTGGGCGCCGGACCGGTGGCCACGTTTTTCCGCGTCACCCTGCCGCTGATCATGCCGGGAATTATCGCCGGTGCGTTGCTGGTATTTACCATCTCGATAGACGATTATGTGGTGACGTCCTTTGTCGCGGGCGTCGGCGCGACGACGCTACCGCTGCAGATTTATTCCATGGTGAAAGTCGGCGTCACGCCGCAGGTCAACGCGGTTTCCACCTTGTTGCTCCTGGTGACGGTGCTTATGATTGTCGCCGCACAACGACTGCAACAAGGTCAAGGCGGAGGTTCCGTTCGATGAAAAAGCTGCTGCTCGCGTTCGTGCTCGCGCTCGCCACGGTTGCGCCGTCCATCGCCAAGGATTCCAAGGTCCTCAATATCTTCATCTGGTCGGCCTACCTGCCGGAGGAAGTCATCGCCAAGTTCACCGAGAAGACCGGGATCAAGGTCAACTACGACACCTACGATTCCAACGAGGCGCTGCTGGAGAAGCTGCAGTCCGGCGTCGCCGACTACGACCTGGTCGTGCCGTCCGACTACATGGTGAAGATCCTGGCGACGGAGAAACTGGTCCAGGCGCTGAAGCGCGACAAGATCCCGAACTTCAAAAACCTCGACGACCGTTTCCTCAACAAGACGTTCGATCCCGGCAACACGTATTCGGTTCCTTACTTCTGGGGCACGACGGGGCTTGGCTATAACAAGAAGAAGGTCGCGGGAACGGTCGACAGCTGGGCCGTGATCTTCGATCCGAGATACAAGGGCCGCATCCTGATGCTGGACGACATGCGCGAATGTTTCGCCGTCGCCCTGAAATTCCTCGGCAAATCGCTCAACGCCACGGATGAGGCGTCCATCAAAGCCGCCGCGGACCTCCTGATGAAACAGAAGGACCTGGTGAAGACGTACAACAGCGGCGACTTCGCCAACATCCTCGACGCGGGCGACGTGGACCTGGCGCACGGGTACAACGGCCAGATCGCCGAGGTCGTCGCGAAGGACCCGGACCGGCTCGGCTACGTCGTGCCCAAGGAAGGCGGGACGTTCTGGATGGACAACCTCTGCATGCCGGCCAAGGCGCGGAATGCGGACAACGCGTACACGTTCATCAACTTCATCCTCGAGCCGGAAATCGGCGCGGAAATCGTGAACAGCGTCAGCTACGCGAGCGCCAACAAGGCCGCGCGGGAGTTCATCAAGCCCGAGATCCTCGACGACAAGGCCATCTACCCGCCGGATGACCTGATCAGCCACTGCGAGTTCATCCAGGACGTCGGCGAAGCGGTCACGGTCTACGACCGGTACTGGACCGAGATCAAAGCGCAGTAGGCTCCGATTCGCGCTGCGCGAATCGGAAAACCTCTAGAGGCGGTAGGGTACCAGCACGAACTTGTGCGACTTTTCATGGAAGTCCTTCGTGTTGCGTGTCACGAGGCGCAAGCCGTATTGCATCGCGATTGCGGCCTGAAAAGCGTCGGGCAGCTTCCAGTGGTGACGCCGCCGCAGGTCCGCGGCTCGATCGGCGATTCCCTTCGTAATTTCCAGGCAAACGAACTGTTCGCAGAGGGTTGTTGCGGGTGCCAGGTGGTCGTCAGCGCCGCCCGATAATACTTCAGCGCGGGTTATGACGGAGATTGCGGCCTCGCGTTCCTTGAGTGAGCCGAGCCACTTGCCTGCTTCTGTCACGCCGCGCAGGTGATCGATCAGGATGGCCGAATCAACGAGGTAGGAGGGCGTCATCGCTTATCCCATTCCGAGCGCAACCGATCGACGGCCTCCTGGCTGTCTTCGTCTGACTTGCCCCAGGCGCCGGCCGTTTCGCGAAGGACCAGTTTGAGGTCGGACTGGCTGGATCGTTCGCGAAGTCGCCGGACCGCTTCCCGGATTGTTTCGGCGATAGACTGCTTGTGTTGCTGGCTATAAATCTGCAGCCAACGCTTGTCGTCATCGGACAGCGTGATAATCAAGCGCGACATACGAAGATAGATATCATGTAGGTGATATCGCGTCAAACCCCCGGGGCCCGGCCTAAGCCCTTTGGCCTAAACTGCTTACGCCCTGCATCGTTGCGTAAGTGACTCAATATGAGACGATTATGCGCCTGCGTACCTAGCCACGGCGCTCGTTGACGGGTAAGTTAAGGTGAGCCCAGCGAGGATGACCCATGACACCGGAAATGCAAGCGGCGGCGGCCGCCAAGGCCGAGCAGGAGCGCAAGACGTCCGCCCCGGCGGCGAAAACCACGCCCGGGCAGTCGAAGCTGGAAGTCATTGCCCGTAAGTCCGGCGAGTACCTGGACATCGTCGCGAACACCAAGCCGCTCGAGAACGACGTCAAGCAGCACATCCTCGCGCACACGCTCGAGAACTTCGACGACTACTTCAACCGCGGATTCCTGCATTACCGCAAGTCCGTCGCCGAAGCCGAAGACTTCGCCGCCATCGAGTGGACCGGCCAGGGCTCGATCATCGAGGACCTCATGGGCCGCAAGTTCATCGATTGCCTCGGCGGATTCGGCGTCTACAACATGGGCATCCGCCACCCGAAGATCATCGCGGCGGTGAAGGCCCAGCTCGAGCGCATGCCGCTCAGCTCGCAGGAATTGCTCGACCCGCTCCGCGGCTACCTCGCGGAGCTCCTGGGCGAGCTCGCGCCGGGCGCGCTGCAGGAATGTTTCTTCATCAACAACGGCACCGACGCGGTGGAAGGCGCGCTGAAACTCGCGCGCCTTTACACGAAGAAGCGCAGCTTCATCGCCGCGACCGGCGGGTTCCACGGCAAATCGATGGGCTCGCTGTCGTGCATGGGCAAGGCGATTTACCGCAAGCCGTTCGAGCCGCTGCTGGAAGACGTCTTCTTCGTCGACTTCGGCGACGCGAAGGACTTGGAAAAGGAACTCAAGAAGCAGGACGACCTCGGTGAGGATATCGCCGCGATCATCCTGGAGCCGGTGCAGGGCGAGGCCGGCGCCGTCGTGCCTCCCGACGACTACCTGCCGCGGGTGCGCGAGCTGTGCGACTACTACCAGGTCCTCCTGATCCTCGACGAAGTCCAGACCGGCATGGGCCGCACGGGCAAGATTTTCGCGTGCGAACACTGGGACGTCGTGCCCGACATTCTCTGTCTCGGCAAAGCGCTCGGGGGCGGCGTCATGCCGCTCAGCTGCTTCATCAGCACGCCCAAGATCTGGAAGGTGCTGGAAGACAATCCGTTCCTGCACAGCTCCACGTTTGGCGGCAATCCGCTGGCCTGCGCCGCGGGCATCGCCGCGGTCAACGTGTTGCTCGAGGAAAATCTCGCGAAGCAGGCCGCTGAAAAGGGCGTGTACCTGATGAAGCGCCTGCGCTCGCTGCACGCGCTGTACCCCGAAGTGATCGAGAAAGTGCGCGGCAAAGGCCTGCTCATCGGTCTCGAATTCGCCGACAAGAACATCGGGTATCGCGTCGCCGCGGGCCTCTTCAAGCGCGGCGTCCTCGTCGCCGGCACGCTCCTTGGCGCGCGCACGATCCGCATAGAGCCGGCGCTCAACATCAGCTACGACCACTTGGATCGGATGCTCGACCGCCTCGACGACACGCTCAAGCAGGTCGCAAAGGAGATCGAGCCTCCCGCCTCCGCGACGCGCTCTGGACGCGACACCCGCGACGCGAGAGAGTATAAAGACGGCTAGCGGGCACCCCGACTCACATCATGAGCGCCGGATCAGCCACCAACGCGAAAAGCATTCCCGTCATCAATCCCGCGACGGAGAAAGTCATCGGCCGCGTTCCCCGCATGGACGCGCGCGACGCCGATCGCGCCGTCAAAATAGCCCGCGCCGCGTTCGAGGACTGGCGCTGGGTCCCGGGCGTGGAAAAGGCCGCGATGCTGCACGAGGTCGCCCGCCGCATCCGCGCGATGCAAAAGGAACTGGCCACGCTGATGACGCGCGAGGGCGGGAAGCCCTTCTGCGAAAACCGCGATGAGGTGGAGTGGACCGCGGCCTGTTTCAATTACTACGCCGAGATTGGAAGGAACTCCCGCGGCTCGTCGCTGCCTCCCGTTGCGCATCACCAGGTCAATTTCACCATCAAGGAACCGTACGGCGTCGTTGTCGCGATTGTTCCATGGAATTACCCGTTGCTGCTGCTTTCGTGGAAAGTTGCGCCGGCCCTCGCCGCGGGCAATGCCGTCATCATCAAGCCGAGCGAAGAAACGCCGCTGGCCACGCTCGCGCTCAAGGATGCGTTTTCAGGATTGCCTGAAGGCGTCGTGCAGATCGTCACCGGCTACGGCGAAGAGATAGGCGAGGCGCTGGTGCGGCATCGCGGCACGGACTTGATTGCCGCGACGGGTTCGGTCGAGACCGGCCGGCGCATCGGGCGCATCTGCGCGGACCAGGTGAAGAAGGCGCACCTCGAGCTGGGAGGGAACGACCCGTTCATTGTCTGCAGTGATGCGGAGTTGGACGTCGCGGTCCGCGGCGCGTGCTGGGCCGCCTTCCTGAACAGCGGCCAGGTCTGCACGAGCGGCAAACGCTTCTATGTTTTTGAAAAGATCGCGGACGAATTTATCCGCCGCGCGGTCAAGTTCACGAAGTCGCTGCGGCTCGGTGATGGCGCCAATCCGCGGACGGATGTGGGGCCCATGATCAACCTGCGGCAGCTGGCCGACGTCCACAGCCGCGTCGTCGATGCCGTGACCGACGGCGCGCGCGTCCTCTGCGGCGGGCGGCGATCCCCCAAGCACAAGAAAGGTTTTTTCTACGAGCCGACGATCCTGGTGGATGTCGATCATGACATGCGCCTGGTGAAGTCCGAGACGTTCGGCCCGATCATGCCGATCATGCGCGTGAAGGATATCGATGAGGCCATCGATCGCGCGAACGACCAGGTCTACGGCCTCGGCGCCAACATCTTCACGAACAACATGGAGTGGGCGATGCGCGCGATGGACCGCATCACCGCGGGGACGTTCTGGATCAACGATCCGTTGACGGACAACGACGCCGGGCCGTTCGGCGGCATGCGCCAGACCGGGCATTCGCGCGAGCTGGGCGAGGAGGGCCTCGACGAATTCCGCGAGACCAAGCACGTGCACCTGGATTACCGCCAGGAGATCAAGACGTACTGGTACCCGTACGCGAAGTACAACAAGGTCCGCTGATATTGTAGGCCCGGTCCCCTGACCGGGCGGGGGCCGCCGCGTGGGGCGCGCGGTCTTTGTCGCGGTCACGGCAGGTGGATCAGCACGGGAAGGACCTCGTGCACGTGGCTCCACTCGAGACCCTGCGCTATCACGTAGACGCTCATGATGAGCGCGCAGTCGCGGACGGCAGCGTCGAACAGCGGCGGCGAGAAATCGGCACGCTCCAGCTTCGTCGTCTTCAACGACCTCGGAAAGAAGCGCGGAACCTTGGCGCAGTAATGATCGAATTGCGCGCCGAACAGGCCTTGCAGGCGCCGCTCCTCCGCCAGGATGGTCGGCCAGTGCGTGGCGATAAAGAAAAGCCCGAGCGCCGCGGCGATGGCCCACGAACCGAGCACAAGGCCGGCGCCGATGAAGCCGAGGAAGCTGAAGAAGTAGAGCGGATTGCGCATGAGCGAATAGGGGCCGGCGATGACCAGGCGTTTGCGCTTGTTGCCCGCCATGTAGGCCGAGCACCAGATCCGGCCAATCGCGCAGGCCGTCAGCAGGACGTAGGCGACGGTCTCGAGCGCGAGGTCCGGGATCGTGCCTTCCCGGCGGCCGTCGCTCGACACGAGGATCACGACCGCGAGGAGCGCGAAGGCGAGCCGGATAAAACGCAGGCGCTTCTTGAGTTTCTTCATAGTCCCCGGCACACCTATACAAAGTGGAGGGCATAAAGCCAGTCTGTATTGATCACGCGGCCCAATTTCAGTAACAGGAGCCTATGAGCACTCCCGCCTACAAGAACCTCGTCGGCAACGAATGGGTCGCGGGCAAGCACACGCGACCGATCATCAATCCCGCCACGGGCGACGTCATCGCCACGGTGCCGGAAGCGACCAAGGAAGACACCGAACAGGCCATAGCAGCGGCCCGGGAGGCGTTCGACAAGGGACCCTGGCGCAGCTCAACCGCGCAGCAGCGGGGGCGCGTCCTTTTCAAAATGGCGGAGCTGGTCCGCAAGCACGCGGCGGAATTGGCCGAGCTCGAGACGAAGAACACCGGCAAGCCGATCGTCGAGAGCGAGTTCGACATGAACGACACGGCCACGTGCTTCGAGTACTACGGCGGGCTCGCGACGAAGATCCACGGCGAAACGCTGCCCGTGCCGGACAACGCGCTGAACCTGACGCTGAAGGAGCCCGTCGGCGTCGCGGCGCTCATCGTGCCGTGGAACTATCCGCTGATGCTCGCGGCCTGGAAACTCGGCCCCGCGCTCGCCGCAGGCTGCACCGTCATCGTGAAGCCGGCCGAGCAGACGCCGCTCACGATGCTGGAATTCGCCAAGCTCGCGCAGAAATACATTCCCGAACTGCCGCCGGGCGTCCTGAACGTCATCACGGGCGACGGACCCGTCGCCGGCCGCGCGCTCGCGCTGTCGATGCACGTGGACAAGATCGCGTTCACGGGCGGCACGGACACGGGGCGCGAAATCCTGCGCGGCGTGGCGAACTCAAACATGAAGAAGGTTTCGCTGGAGCTGGGCGGCAAGTCGCCGAATATTTTCTTCGCCGACGCGGACCTTGATGCCGCGACGGACGGCGCGCTGTTCGGCATCTTCATCAACCAGGGTGAAGTCTGCTCCGCCGGCTCGCGCGTGCTCGTGCAGGAAACGATCTTCCACAAGTTCATGCAGCGCCTGAAGGACAAGACCAAGCGCGTGAAGCTCGGCGACCCGATGAAGCGCGAGACCAAGATGGGTCCGCTCGTCAGCGAGGAGCACCTGCAGAAGGTCATGACGTACGTTGACCTGGGCCGGAAGGAAGCGAAGCTGTTCCTCGGCGGCGAACGTCCGACGGGCCGCGAATTCCGCAAGGGCTTCTACCTGCAGCCGACGGTGTTCGTGTCGGACAACAACACGCGCATCGCGCGCGAGGAAATTTTCGGTCCGGTCGTGACCTGCATCCCGTTCAAGGACGAAGAGGATGCGCTGCGCATCGCGAACGACACGCCGTTCGGCCTCGCCGCGGCAGTTTGGTCGCGCGATATCTTCAAGTGCATGCGCGTCGTGAAGAACCTCCGCGCCGGCATCGTCTGGGTGAACACCATGCAGCCCTGCTACGTCGAGTCGCCGTGGGGCGGCTACAAGCAGAGCGGCCACGGCCGCGAGATGAGCCTGCAGGGCCAGGAGGAATTCCTGGAGACCAAGCAGGTGCATATCAACCTGAATGAGGCGCCGATCGGGTGGTACTAGGAATGACCACGGAGACACGGAGGACACAGAGCGCCTCTCCGTGAACTCCGTGCCTCCGTGGTAAAAATGTCAGCCATACTTCTAAAGACTTCAGTCCCCGGACCGAAAAGCATCGCGCTGATGGCGCGGCGCAAGGCCGCGGTATCCAACAGTCCGTTCATCGTGACGCCGATTTTTGCAGAGCGCGGCGCCGGGGCGGCGCTGACGGACGTGGACGGCAACACGTTCCTCGACTTCGCGGGGGGCATCGGCACGGTCAATATCGGCCACGCGCATCCCCAAGTCGTCGCCGCGGTCCAGGCGCAGGCGGAAAAGGTTTTCCACACCTGCTTCAACGTCGCCGAGTACGAGTCCTATGTTGCGCTGGCGGAAAAGCTGAACGCGATCGTTCCGGCAAAAGGTCCGCGCAAGACGGTGCTTTTCAACAGCGGCGCCGAAGCTGTCGAAAACGCGATCAAGATCGCCCGCAATGTGACGAAGCGGCCGGGCGTCGTCGCGTTCGAACACGGATTCGCCGGCCGCACGTACATGGCCCTCTCGCTCACGAGCAAGGCCGCGCCGTACAAGTCCGGCTTCGGGCCTTTCGTGCCGGAAGTGTACCGGTTGCCGTTCCCGTATTTTTACCGCAGCGGGTTTGATGACGAAGAGCGTTTCGTTGATCGCGCGCTGGAACAAATGCGTGAATTCTTTTTCACGCACGTGGATCCGAAGCAGGTCGCGTGCGTCTGCATGGAGCTCGTGACGGGCGAGGGCGGCTTCATCGTCGCGCCCAGGCGGTACGTGCAGGCGCTGGCGAAATTCTGCGAGCAGCATGGAATTTTGCTGATCTTCGACGAGATCCAGACCGGTTTTTGCCGCACGGGGAAGATGTTCGCCATGGAACACTACGGCGTGGAGCCGGACCTGGTGACGCTCGCAAAATCGATCGCCGGTGGCTTGCCGTTGTCGGCAGTGGTGGGCCGCGCCGATCTCCTCGACGGCGTGCAGGTCGGTGGCCTGGGCGGAACGTACTGCGGAAATCCGATCTGCTGCGCCGCGGCGCTGGCCGCCATCGACGTATACGAGAAGGAAGGCATTTCCGCGCGGGCCGACAAGATCGGCCAGCGCTTGGTCCAACGCTTGGAAAGCTGGAAGAAAAAATGTCCGATGGTTGGAGAGATCCGCGGCCTCGGCGCGATGCGCGCGATCGAGTTTGTGAAAGACCGCACCACCAAGGAGCCGGCCAAGGAGTATATGGCCGCGCTGGGCAAGGCCTGCTATGAAAACGGCGTGATCCTGATCTCCGCCGGCACCCACAGCAACATCCTGCGCTTCCTGTTCCCGCTGGTGATTACGGATGAGCAGCTGGACGAAGGCCTCGACGTCATCGAGCGGCAAATCGGAACCGCGAATTAACGCGAATTAACGCGAATGAAAGAACGCTTCGTTGTGCTCGGTGGCTGCGGGGCGATCGGGCGTGTCGTGGTCCGGGACCTGTTTGAGTTTCATCCTTCGTGCCGGATCCTTATCGCCGACTACAACGTGGATGCGGCGCAGGCTTACGCGAAATCGTTCCGCAGCAAGAGGGTGACGTCGTGTTTCACGGATGCGTCCAGGACGGTGCCGAGCTGGCGCTCGGCGCTCCCGGGGACGGTGGTCGTCAACTGCACGCAGCATCATTTCAACCTGAATGTCATGCGGGCGTGTCTGCGCGCGAAAGCGCATTACGTGGACCTGGGCGGACTGTTTATCTGGACGCGGAAGCAGTTGCGCTTGAAGAAGCAGTTTCGCGATGCCGGCCTTGTCGCCATTCTGGGCGCGGGCTGTTCGCCGGGCATCACGAATGTGATGGCGCGTTACGCAGGGGACAAAATGGAGCGCGTCGATGCCGTGCGGATCCGCGTCGGTTCGCGCGACTTCGATCCCGCGCCGGCGGAATTTGTTTTTCCCTACTCGGCGCAGACGATTGTCGAGGAGATGACGCTGGCTCCCTGGGTCTTTGACGCGGGGCGATTCAAGAAGCTCCAGCCGCGCACGCGCTGGGAGCGCGTTGCATTTCCGAAACCTGTCGGGGCTGTATGGACCGTGTGCACGCGTCACAGCGAAATCGCGACGCTGCCATTGGCTTTCAAACGGAAGGGCGTGCGCGTTTGCGATTTCAAGGTGGGTTTCGATCGGGCCTTCGTGAAGGAGTTGGTGCGGCGGCTGAAGGCGGGCGAGACGGTGAAGGATTTCGCCAAGCTCGTGCCGCAGCGCCAGAGGCCGAACGACGCGGAGGTCGCGCGCGTGATCGTGGAGGGTGAGGGACGCCGGATCACGATGGACTGCCTGGCGCGGGCGAATCCGCGCTGGCATGCGTCGGCCGGCGACATGGACACGGGCTGTCCGCCCTCCATCGTTGCCTGCATGGTTGCGCGTGGTATGATCGCGCCCGGCGTCTGGGCCCCGGAGGACGTCGTACCGCCGCGGCCTTTTTTTGCGGAGCTGCGCAGGCGCGGCATGAAAATCACGGAGAGGGTTTCATGAAGTCCGACATGAAGCTGGATGAGCTGGCGCGGTATGTCCTGGTCGCCGGCGGCGTGCTGGTGATGCTGGCCGCGTGCCTGATCGTGGGCGGCATGGTCATGAAGAAGCACTACCGCTACGAAAACGAGAAGGCGTTTGAGGCGATTGGCCGCGAGCTGTCCGGGACGAACGACCAGGAGCGCAAGCGCATCGGGCGCATCCGCACGACGGGAATCTGGACGCTCGGCCTGGGCGTGGTGGCCATGGGCATCGGCGGCGTCTTCTACTACTACGGCTCGAAGCAGAAGAGCTGATCAGCGCTTCGGGGCGATGCCCAGGCGCACGGTGTTTTCCATCTTTTCGCCCGGCGCGAGGTCGCGCTCCGCGCTCATCGTCTCGATCTCGGTGTAGCCGAGTCCCTTGTTCGAGTAGAACGTCGTCGTGGCGCCTTCAGCGAATGCCGTCAGCACCGTATCGCCCTTCGCGGCGGAGATTCCTTCGGACGAGGACTCGACCTTGTGCTCGCTTGCCTGCGACAGGTCGAAGTGGAGGAGCTGGTTCGTCTCCGTCGCCATCGTGGCCGGCAGGGGATCGAAGGCGATCAGCTTGTACGGCTGTCCCGCAGGCCATCGCACTTCCGTGGCGCCGCCCACCTGGCTGATCTGCCACAGGCAGACGGGAATCTTGGAGGCGGCGGTGCGAACGATGCGCTGGTGGATTTCGATTTCGGGCTGGTGCGGGTCCACGCGGATCAGGCGGCTGACGCGGATATTGAGCGGCTCGCCGAATTCCTGGCTGAGCAGGCAGCATTTCGCGCCGTCTTCGTTTTCCCAGGCGCGCGACTTCCACGGTGTGTTCCGGAAAAGCTCGGGTGGCGGCCAGTCGCCCTTTTGCATGAGGTTCCAGCGCGATTGCGCCACGGGCCAGAGCCAGTCGCCGCCGTAGTTCCGCCAATCGTCCGAGGACTTTGCTTCAGGCGCGCGGGCCAGGAGGCCGGCATCAACCCGCAACATGTTGTTCGAGCCGCCGACGGAAAGCTCCACGATACGCCCGGCGTCCGGCGCGATGACCGCCGTAATCCAGGCATTGTTCAGCCGATAGACGTTGGTCAGGCCGTATTCGGACGACGCGGGCAAGGAGGCGACCGGGATGTTTTCCGTCAGCCGCGCGGTTTCGGCGAGGGCGATGCACGGGACGGCAACCAGCAGCGTTGTAGCTGCGCGCAACATCTCAGTACTTCACTTTGATTTCGCGGCCCTGTTCCTGCGAGGCGTAGACGGCTTCGAGGATGGCTGTGACCTTGATGGTCTCGGTCCAGGGCACCGGCGAAGGCTTGTTGTTCAGCACGCAGTCGATGAAGGCCTTGATCTGCTCCTCGTACGCGTGCGGCGTCCACACAGCGCGGGTGAGCGTGCCGGTGACGAACGACTTGCCGCTCATGGCCGCGTATTCGCACGAGGGCCATTTCACGCCGCCGTTGAGGCCGAAGACCTGGAAGCTCAAATCCTCGTTCTCGGCCTGGTGGCCGAGCCACGACGCTTCCAGGATCATCGAAGAGCCATTGTCGAAATGCACGAAGCCCGCCGCGAAGTCTTCCACGTCGTACTTCTCGCGGTCCCACTCGCCCCACATGCCCGGGATCCTGTGGCCCTTGGCGAAATTCGTGCGGCTCACGCCGGAGACGCGGACCGGCGCGGGAAAGTCCATCACCCACAGGCACGTGTCCAGCGCGTGGACGCCGATATCCATCATCGGCCCGCCGCCGGCGAGCTTCTTGCTGATGAAGCCGGGTCGCGCGGGGAGCCACGCGCGCCGCGTCGCGCGGACGCGCGCGTAGTAGACGTCGCCGAGCCCGCCGCGGACCGCCCATTCGTGGATGGTCTGCGCGCTCTGCGTGAAGCGCTGGAACTGCGCCGTCATCAGCTTGCGTTTTTTGCGGTCGGCCATCTGGCCCATCTTGCGGACGTCCGCCGTCGACACCGCCAGGGGCTTTTCACAGAGCACATGCGCGCCGGAGGCAAGAGCCGCCAGCGTCGCCGGCGTGTGCGCCATGTTCGGCGCGCAGATGTCGACCACGTCGACGCCGACCTTGAGCAAGTCCTTGAAGTGATCGAACGCGTGCGGAATCTCGAATTGCTTGGCGACGTCCTTCGCGACCTTGAAGTTCGTGTCCGCGACGGCGACGAGTTCGACTTCCGGCTGCTTCTTCCAGTGGGGTATGTGCTGGCTGCGCGCAATGCCGCCCGTGCCGATGACGCCGACCCTGAGCTTGCGTGTCTTCATGTGGAAATTGGCTGAAACTCCTGAAAATTAAAGGGCTTTACCATAAGGAGAATGGTCCCGCGTCGCAATGGTTGAAGGTAAGCTGTTTGTAGCCGGACGTTTATAGGCGTCCGGGCCGGGTGTATGAACATAGGCGTGTCACAACAGTCGATCCTCCTGTTTTTTGCGGGCGTTGCGGCGGCCCTGGCCGGCGGCGGTCCGTTCAACACGCTCATCGTGGTGAACGACAACAGCCCGGAATCGCTCGAGGTTGGACAGTACTACCAGGACGCGCGTGGCCTGCCGGAACGAAACATCTTCCACGTCCAGACGACGACGAACACGAGCATCGGGACCGCTGCGTTCTCCAACGAAATTCGCGGCCCGGTGCTGGCCTACATCGCGAGTGCCGGATTGAGCAACCAGGTCGACGCCATCGTCTTCGCGCGCGGCCTGCCGTACCGCGTGTTCAAGGGCGCGTACAGCAACTACGAGCACAGCAGCCTCCCGTCGTCGATGTTCAGCGGATTCGCGAGTTCGCCGGATGTCTACGTGGGTGGATGCGACCTCGCCGCGGGCACCCAGCACGCGTACTACGAAGCCGAGCGCGGTTTCTCGCGCGCCGGATCGCCCGGCAGCAATCGGTACTACCTGAGTTCGTTTCTCACTTCGACCAACCTCGACGGTGTGCGACGCTTGATCGACCGCAGCGTCGCCGCGGATTTTTCGCAGCCCACGGGCACCGTCTACCTCATGCACACGCCGGACGCCCGGCACGACCAGTGGTTCCAGTTTGAGGAAGCCGATTTTCTCGCGCGGTTCTTCGCGCCGAACCAGCGCCGCTCGATCGAGGACGGCTACCTGATCGGCGTCGGACGGACCAATGTCGTCGGCATGACGATCGGACAGTGCTGCAGCGTGCCGTTCGGATTGAACACGTACATGCCGGGCGCGATCGGGGAACACCTCACGTCGTACGGCGGCGTTCTGTACGGCGAGGCGGAATTCCAGCAGCCTGCGGCGAACCAGGACCGCGCGCTGAGCTGGCTTTCCGAGGGCGCAGCGGGATCGTACGGGACCATCGTCGAGCCGTGCGTCTACACGCAGAAATTCCCCAACGCGCGCCTGCACTACTGGTACGCGCGTGGCTTCAATCTCGGCGAGAGTTTCTACATGTCCGTGCGGAATCCTTACCAGGGCATCGTCGTCGGCGATTTGCTCTGCGCGCCGTACGGCGTGCCGCCGACCGTGACCGTCGCGGGCCTCGCTTCGAACCAAGTAGTAGGCGGCGCGGTGACGATCACTGTGACCGGATCGCTCGCGGACGCGCAAGCGCGGCTGGATCGCATCGACGTTTACCTGGACGGATTGCTCGCCCGCACGCTGACGAACATAGGGCCTTCCACGCAGAATCAGGTGACAGTGACCGTCAATGGCACGCCGTACACGCACACCATCACGGCGCCGCGCGACATCGCCGGCGTCGCGTCGAACCTCGCCGCGCTGGTCAACGCCGACACGGGCGTGTCGGCGCGGGCCTTCGGCGACCGCGTCGAGCTGAAGCAGCGCGCGATCGGCGTCGCCGGCACGGGCATCACGTATTCGGCCTCGTCGGCCATCGGCGCGGGCTCGGAGCTGACTGTTTTCGCGAGCGCCGCGGGGCCGAATTTTGCGGAGACGAGCGAGAACGCGATTGAAGGCGTCACGCTCGGCGGCGTGGCCGTCGCCGGCGACCGGGTGCGGGCCGTCATCACGCGCCTGGATTCCGTCGTCGTCACGAACGAAGCCGTCGCGCTGACGAACGGGACGACGGCGATGCAGCTGCTGACCAATCTTTTGGACGTGGTGAATGCGGATCCCAGCCTGCAGGACGCTTCCGGCTGTCGCATGGCTTACATCTGGAACCCGCTGCTTTTCGGCTATCCCGATCCGCCCGAAGCGTACTTCGTCGCGCGCACGAACACCTGGCGGGGGTCGCTGCTCTTCCTGAACTATTCCGTCGTCACGAATACTGGCAGCACGCTGACGGGCCCGGGGTTCTCGGACAATTTCAATGACGATGCCGCCACGCTCGGCGCCCGAGGCGAGGTGTTCATCGCGGCGGGACGCAATCCGCTGACCGCTTCGTATTCGCTCGTGACGACGAACCTGGCGGATGGTCCGCATGTGCTGGGCGTCGTCGCGTACGACGGCGGCGGATTGAAGACCCAGGGCCGCGTTTCGATACCGTTCAACGTCGACAACAACAGCCTGACGTGCACGGTCCTCCGGCCGGCCAGCGGACAAAACATTCTCTTCGGCAGCACGATCACGAACGAAATCGCGGCCGGCGGCGGCACGATTACGCAGGTAACGCTCCTGGTCGAAGGCAAAGCCGTCGCGACGACGAATTTCTGGCCGCTGACGCTGACGAACTATGGCGCCGGCGTGATGGAGGTCCAGGCGCGCGCGGACGGTCCGTCCGGTTCGGTGCTGAGTCCGGTCAACTACGTCACGATCTACACTGACAACGACGGTGATGGCGCGTCGGACCAGTGGGAGTACAAGCACTTCGGCGATGTGACGCTTTGGAGCGGCGCGGACGACCCGGACGGCGACAAGGTCGGGAATGCCGACGAGTACCGCGCCGACACGCAGCCCACGAACAGCGCGGATTATTTCCACGCGACGGCCCTGGCGCGGTCTGCGACATCCGCATCGACACGCGTCACGTTTGCTTCCGAGACAACGCGGACGTATCGGATCGAGACCAGCGCGGCCGTCACAAACAACGCCGCGTGGCTGGAAGTCACGAATCTCAACGCAGGTCTGCCGGGAACGACGACGTGGGAGGATGCTTCCTCAGGGACCAATGCCTTCTATCGCGTCAGGGCCGTAGTGCCCTGAGGAGTTGGTCATTGTCGGTTGGTCGGATTCGAGTCCCACCAGCCCGGGCCGCCCGGGCCCATGCCGCGGCCGCCCTGGATCACCGAGCGCATGGACGTGATGTCGATGATGTTCGTGAGGTACGTCACGAACTGCGCGGCATCGTCCTCCTTGTAACCGAGGTCCAGCGCGACCTGGAAGAATTCCTTGTCGCGTTCGGCGGTCAGCATCGGGCTCAAGCCGTGCATGATTTCGTGCATGGAATGGAGAAGGTCGCGCCGCTGCTCGTCGGGAATATCTTCAGCGCGCAGCTGGTCGGAAAGTTTCCACGCCTCATCGAGCATCTGCAGCATGGTGTTGTACTGCGCGACCTCTTCTTCGGTCATGCCTGCGGTGTCCTTGTTCACGAAGTGCGCGGCCTTGCGGGCGAAAGAGTCCTTCGTTCGCTGGCGCGCCTCTTCCTCCTGCTTTACGTAGGCCTCGTATTGCGTCGGGTTTTCCGTCTTAAGGTTCTCGAGCCATTTTTCGCGGCGCTGCCAGAAGGGTTCGGGTCCGGGTTGGCTGTTGGTCGCCGCGTTCTGCCGGAGCGACGCAATCAACGAGTCGCGGGCGGCGATGGATTTGTTCAGCTCGGCAACCTGCCGCTTGAGTGCCTCGTTCACGTTGCTGGGGACGGGTTCAACCGCGCGCGGCCGTTCCGTCAAAGAGCGGACAGGCAGCGGCTGCGCCTTCGGGCGCGCCGCCGCGGACTGGAGTTGCGCTTGCAGGTCGCTGATTTCCGCCTCGGACTTTGCGCGGATCGCGCGCGCTTCGTTCCAGAAGTAGCCCGCCGCCGCGAGGGAGATCAGCGTGAATAAAATGGGAAGGGTTCGTCGCATCAATCCTCGCCTCGGTTGATCACGTCGTCGAAATTTTCGTTCCCGGCCGCCGCGCCGCGCGTCCATCGCAGGTTCGCCGGCAGTTCGTGCCGGACTGCGTCGAGGGCGAACACCAGCTCCGGATCGGAATCGAGGTCCTGCACGGTGCGTGCAAGCGTAGTGACCGCGAACCCGGGTCGCCGTTCAATTTCGCCGTCCGCGATGTCGGCCTTGTGCAGCTGCAAATCGGCGGGCAGCTCCGTGTTTCGGCGAAAGTGTTTGGGCACGATCATGTGGAGCGGACCGGGGCGGGAACGGCCGAAGCCGTGGATTTCCAGCGCCGTCACGTGCGAGTAGACGCCCTCGGGTTTGCCTTCCTTGTCCCGCGACCAGAGCCACCAGAGAACGAGTTCGGGGCGCGCGGGCGGGGGATGGCTCTTCAGTCGGTACAGGCCGCGCTGCACTTTCTCCCAGTCGCCGTTGGCGAGATGATAGCCGTGCACGCTGTCGACGTAGCCGGCTTCGACGGCCTGTGATGCCGTGAAATAGCCTTCCTGCGTCGCGGCGAGTTCGGCGAGGCGTTTGGCAGTTTCAAGCGAGGAGGCCATGGCGCGAATTAACGCGAATTGACGCGAATGTAGAAGAAGAAAGACATATGTAAGAAAAATTAGCGTTAATTCGCGTTAATTCGCGCCCGCTTCACTTAGTACCGGAATCCGCTCTTGCCGAGGAATTCGCGGAGGATCGAGGTGGGCGGGACGAAGTCGGGCGGGATGACGAGGAAGCTTTCCATGAATTCCTGGAGACGGCGCGCTTCGGCGTACTGGACATGGTTCGGCTTGATCGCGGCCAGGAGCGGCTCGACCAGCGGCTTGAGCACGGCCAGCTCGTAATCGAGGGCGGAGTTGAAGGCGATGTCCGCCTCCTTCTGGAAGGGGAAAATCCACATCTTCTCGCCGCGGCGGACATTCGGCCACATGTTCATCGTCGTCATCGCGTCGTGGCCGCGGAACTGGTAGTCGCGCACGAGCCGCCGCACGAGGCGATTGTCGGTGGTCGAGATGCGCTTTCCAGCACAGTGGGATCCGAAGCTTGGAATTCACGTGACTTGAAGTCGCGGC
>JADMIO010852342.1_pt1 | contig 48226 bp, 40 predicted proteins | sample 8958161 | NCBI WGS metagenome assembly JADMIO01 (sample SAMN16585339, study PRJNA669376) | soil metagenome | isolation source: Crop rotation soil | place: USA: Cullars Rotation, Alabama | collected 2011
CTTTCCCCGGGCGGCTTGTAGCCCGCGGGCGCCGGCAGCGCGCCTAACAAGCCGCAGCTGTCGTGCGGGGAGCTGTAGCGGAACTCGGAGCACGGGTCCTTCTGCAGCTGGATCGTGCTCATGCCCGTCTGCGACCCGACGTACAGCATGCCCGTCTCCGGATCGACCGCGCCGCCGCCGTCGATGTTCACGCCACCGCTGGCGCCCGGCGCGTACCACGAACATCTGAGCCCACCGGGGCCACTGCCATCGGTCAGCGACGCCGGAATGTAGTACGGCCCCATCCGACACTTCTTCGCGAGCTTGAGCGCCGAGTCCTTGATCGCCGGCGTGTAGTCGATGAGATCCGCTTCGACGAGTCCCTGCTGCGAGAACGGCGCCGGCTTCGTGGGAATCGGCTGCGTTGGCGACGACTGCTCGCCCGGCACATCGCTCTTGAGCACGGGCGTCTCGACGATCGGCCAGATGGGCTCACCGGTGGCGCGGTCGAACGTGTAGACCCACCCCTGCTTCGTCGTCTGCGCGATCACCTTCCGGCGCTGCCCGTTCACGGTGACGTCCATGAGGTTCGGCGCCATCGGCGTGTCGTAGTCCCAGATGTCGTGGTGCACCATCTGGAAATGCCACTTCCGCTTGCCGGTCTTCACATCGATCGCGACGAGGCTGTTGCCGAACAGGTTGTCGCCCGGCCGATGACCGCCGTACTCGTCGAGCAGCGGCATCCCCACGGGGATGTACACGAGACCGAGCTCGGGGTCCGCGGAGTACGTCGCCCACGGATCGTTCTTGCCCACACCCTCGCTCCCGATCTTCGAGCCGTTCTTCCACGTCTCGGCCCCGAACTCTCCGGGCTGCGGCACGAGGTTGAACTTCCAGAGCTGCTTGCCCGTGCGCACGTCGAAGCCGCGCACGAAGCCGGGAATGTTGTGCTTGCGGATCGGGTAGTAGCCGTGGATCGACGAGTTGCCGACCACGATCACGTCGCCCACCAGGATGGCCGGCGAGCTGTTCGCGATCTGCCCGTAGGACGGATCGATGCCGACGGTGCCGTCCGCGCCGATCTTCTTGACGGGATCCCACTTCTCCCCCGGTTTCGCCCTTCGCGCCGGAGCAGCGTCGCTGATGATGAGCGAGCCGGTATCGTCCACCGCGAGCGGCACGAGCGGGAGCCCGAGTCCGTCCATGAGATCGACGACGCCGTTCTTGCCGAACTTCGGGTCGGGCGTGCCGGTCTTCGCGTCGATGGACGCCATGTGGTAGCCCGGCGTCACCACGATCACGCGCTCGGCCCCACCGTCGGTCCAGTACGACAGACCACGCCCGGCGAACTGGCGTGGCGCCTTCTGCCAGCGAATGCCTTCGTCGAGCCCCCACTTCCACAGCATCTTGCCGGTGGCCGGATCGATGGCTGCAGCGGTGCGCCGCGTGCTGGCGACGGTGAACAGCCGGCCGTTCGCGTAGATCGGCGTCGTCCGGTAGTACTCGTCCGGGCCCAGCTGGCCGCCATTCCACTGCCAGGCGATCTGCAGCGAGTTGAAGTTCGACGCATTGATCTGATCGAGCGCCGAGTAGCGCGAGCTCCACGCGTCGCCACCCCAGTAGCGCCATTCGCCGGGCTTGTTTCCCCGCACGAGCTGTGCGCCCTGGACGGCGCTCGACCGGGTCGGCCTAACGAGAAGAAGCCCCGCTACCGCTACGCCGAGGAGTGCCGCGATCATGCCCCGCTCGATCGCGCGCCGACGTACCGTCCGCTGCCGCATGATTCCGTCCTGGTATGCTGGGTGTAGATGTCTCGCGCTGTATTTAGCAGCAGAGACCGCAGGCCCACCAGAGGGCGAGCGCCACTTGCGACACTGACGGAATCCGGGGCGACCTCGACCGCTCGGCGTCGTGTCGCCGCACCGACGCTGACTTGACACGCGAGCCCACGCTACCGCAGACATCAGGGTTGAGGTAATCCCCTGGCCGGATCGGAGGCAGAAGTGTCGTTCCGCGTAGCCACCCCGCTGGTGTTCGTCCTGGTCAGCTCGACGTTCGCTACTGTCGGTTCGACCACCCGCTGGAATCCCTCCGAAGCGCCGCCGTCGCCGGAGCGGACGCTGCCGAACGACAACCGCACGCCCGCCGGCTCGCTTCGCGACGGCGTGCTGACCGTCCATCTCGAGGCACGCGTCGGGGAATGGCATCCGGACGGCGATGCCGCGCCCGGCGCCGATCTGCCGGCCTTCGCGGAAGCCGGGAAGGCGCCGCAGATTCCCGGCCCGCTCATCCGCGTGGTGGCTGGCACGACCGTCGTGGCCACCGTCCGGAACGTCCTGCCTAACGACACACTGCTCGTGTACGGGCTGGGCGCGCGCGATAGCGCCACGGCCCCTGCCTCGGACAACGAGACGCCCGTTCGGCTGCTGCCGGGGGAGAAGAAGGACGTCCGCTTTCAGCTCGCCACGCCCGGAACGTACTACTACTGGGCGACGACCATGGGGCGGCATTTCAAGTACCGCACCCGTGAGGATGCACAGCTCACCGGCGCAATCGTCGTCGATGCACCGAGCACGAAGGCGACCGATCGCATCTTTCTCATCGGCATGTGGAGCGACACGATCGGTGGTGCGGTGCCGCACGGTCGGAAGCGGCTACTGTTCGCGGTCAACGGGCAATCGTGGCCGACGACCGAGCGCCTGTCCTACACCGTGGGCGACACGGTCCACTGGCGAGTGATCAACGCGACGGGCGATTCGCACCCCATGCATCTGCACGGCTTCTACTTTCGTGTCGACGGCCGTGGCGACGGTGCAGTCGATACGACGTTCGCCGCGCCTCGGCGCTACATGGTGGTGACGGAGCTGTTGGCGCCCGGGCAGACAATGGACGTGACGTGGATGCCTGAACGTGATGGGAACTGGGCATTTCACTGCCACATCCCCGAGCACATCATGGCGCGTGGTCCGCTGGGCATGCCGCCGTCCGCCGCGCACGATCACATCGAGAACCACGCGCTCCAGTCGATGAGCGGGCTGATGCTCGGCATCACCGTGCGAGCGAAGCCTGGCGCGCCGGCACACGCAGCGACCGCCGAACCACGTCGCCGACTGCGACTCGTCGCCACGGAGCGCGCGACCACCGCACGGCGACCGTCGTTCAATTTCGCGCTGGCCGAGGGAAGCGCGGAGCCGACGGCCGACTGGAGCACGGCGATCGGTCCGCCGATCGTCATCACACGCGGGCAGCCAGTCGCGATCACCGTCGTGAACCGGTCCACGCACCCGACCGCCGTGCACTGGCACGGCATGGAGCTCGAGAGCTACTACGACGGAGTCGCCGGGTTCAGCGGATCAGCCGCCCGCCTTTCGCCAGTCATCGCGCCCAGGGACTCGTTCGAGGCGCGGTTCACGCCGCCGCGCGCCGGCACGTTCATCTACCACAGCCACATCGACGAGGAGCGCCAGCAGCCGGGCGGATTGACGGGCGCGCTCATCGTCCTCGAGCCGGGCCAGCGCTACGATCCCGCGAAAGACTTCGTCGCGGTCGTGACGTCGCCCGCCGATTCCGCGGCCGAGGCGAACTCGGTGCTGATCAATGGCCGCGCGGAGCCGACGCCGATCGAGATGCGCGTCGGCGTGCCGCATCGCCTCCGGATCGTGAACATCACGGTGGCGCGTCCCGGGATGCGCGCCGATCTGTGGCAGGACAGCGCGATGGTGCAGTGGCGGCTGCTCGCGCGCGACGGGGCGGACCTGCCGGAGGCTGCTCGCGTGGCGCGTCAGGCGCGGTATGCGTTGAGCATCGGCGAGACGGTCGACGTGGAGATCACTCCGCGCTCGGCGGCGCCGCTCCGTCTCGAGATCCGCGCGAACCAGGGAGGCACGTTAGGCACGCTCCCGATCCGGGTCGTGCCGTAGCGAATCACCTGGCAGTCGCCTGACGCCTCGCTCACCCGTACGCGAGTGCCTCCTCGCGCAGGCGCAGACGTTCCGCGGGCGAGGGCATCGTCACCCCCTCGTAGATCTCATCGAGCGTGAGTGTCAGCGCGGGGCTGGCGATTGCGACGGCACCAGCGTCGCTAAAGATCTCGCGCTGCCATGTTCCGTTCGGCGTGCGCCACTGGCGCTCGACCCAGCGCCGGTCCTGCTCGACGATGATGTACGTGGTGAGACTCGGAAGGCCGCGATATGACATTGCCTTCTCACCGCGGTCTGTGCGTTCGGTGCTGGGCGATAGCACCTCGACGATGAGGGTGGGCTCGAGCTCGACGCGCGGATCGTCAGGCTCGGGCCCGCAGGCAGCCATGACGTCCGGGTAGTACACCACCTTTCCGATCTGCAGCATGACGTCGGACTGATGGACCCGGCATGACCCACCGCGCGCGGCTGCCCACAATCTGGCCCCGACGTTCATCGTGATCCGGCTATGCTGGCGAGTGACGCCGGACATCGCACGGATCTCACCATCCAGGTATTCATGGCGAACGGTGCTCTGCTCTTCGAGGTGGAAGTACTCCTCGATGGTGAGCAGCCGGTCCCGCGGAAACAGATTTGTCATAGAATCATCGTACGCTCGGCGCGATGGAAATGCCAAGCGGTCACCTCCAGTCCCGACGCATGTCCTTCCCTGTCCGCGAGCTTCTCGATCTACTCGACCTCGAACCACTCGAGGTGAACATCTACCGCGGACGCAACCGCGACATTGGCACCGGACGCGTATTCGGCGGACAGGTGCTGGCACAGGCGCTCGTGGCCGCGCGACGTACCGTGGACGCGCCGCGTGAGGCGCACTCGCTGCACGGGTACTTCATCCTGCCCGGCGACCTCGCGGCGCCGATCGTCTACTTCGTCGATCGCTTGCGCGACGGCGCGAGCTTCTCGACGCGACAGGTCACCGCCATTCAGCATGGCCGAGCGATCTTCAGTCTCTCGGCGTCGTTCCACATCGCCGAAGCAGGGTACGAGCATCAGACGCCGATGCCTGACGTGCCGCCGCCCGAGCAGCTCGCGAACGAGCTCGATCTCATTCGCGGCATGGCCGATCGCATTCCCGATTCGCTGCGGAAGGTCCTCACGCAGGATCGACCCATCGATTTCCGCCCCGTGGCGCCGATCGATCCGTTCAACCCGGAGAAGCGGCCGCCCGTGCGTCATCTCTGGCTGCGCGCGATCGACAAGCTTCCCGACGAACCGCTGATCCACCAGGCCGTCCTCGCCTACGCGTCCGACTACGGCCTGCTTGGTACCGCGCTACTGCCGCACGGCGTGGCGCCGCGCTCGCCGGCGCTGCAGCTCGCGACGCTCGATCACGCGTTCTGGGCGCATCGCCCGTTCCGCGCCGACGAGTGGCTGCTGTACGCAATGGACAGTCCGGCCGCCGCGGGCGCGCGTGGATTCACCCGCGGCGCGTTCTACACGCGTGACGGCACGCTGGTGGCATCGGTGGCGCAGGAGGGACTCATGCGCCCGCGCGACGGTGCGCCGTCGTGAGACTACGGAACGCCATGGGAGCCTAACATGCATCTCCCCGTTGGAAGCCGCCGCGTCATCCCCGGAATCATTCTCGTCCTGGCGTCCGCAGTGGGCGCCGACGTATCCGGTGCGCAATCGCCGGCAGTGCCGCGATTCCAGCGCATCGACTCGATGGCCGCGGCGGAATTCGCCCGCGACAGCGTCGCGAGTCTGACGATCGGCATCGTGACGGCGCAGGGGCTCGTGTGGACGAAGAGCTACGGGTTCGCGGACATGTCCACGCATCGCCTCGCGACGCGAGGCTCGGTCTACCGCATCGGATCGATCACCAAGATGTTCACCGCGCTCATGCTGCATCAGCTGGTCGCGGCGGGGAAGATTCGCCTCTCCGATCCTGTCGAGCGGTACTACCCCGAGATCAAGCAGATCCGCGGCTACGCGCGCCTAACGGCGCCGATCACCATCCTGCAGCTCGCGACAATGACGTCCGGCATCGCCCGGGAGCCGAGACAGGCAGGGCCGTTCTGGACTGGCCCGGTGAGTGAGTGGGAGTCCACGTTGGCGGCGGCACTTCCGAACACCGACATCGAGCTCGAGCCCGGTACGCGATTCCTCTACTCCAACATCGGCTACGCGATACTCGGTGCGGCGTTAGGCAGAGCGGCGGGCGTCCCCTACGTCCAGTGGGAGCAGGAGCACATCCTTGCCCCGCTCGGCATGCAGCACACGGCGTTCGAGATCGGGCCGTCCATCGCGACGGACCTGACGAAGGGGTACAACATCTCGCCAAGCGGTGGGCCGGACGCGGGTCCGGCGACCCGCGAGGGGATCACGGGACGCGGGTTCAAGGTGCCGAACGGTGCGTTGTTCACCACCGTCGACGACCTGAGCAAGTTCCTGATGCTCCAGTTGGGCCACGGACCACCTAACGTCGTTCCGGCAGCGCGGCTCGACAGCGCGTACGGCGGCGGTGCCGCCGGAGGACCGAAGGGCAGCTACGGACTCGGGTTTTCGGTCGAGCGTCGCGGCGACTTTACCTGGTACGGCCACAGTGGCGGGGTGATTGGCTACGTCGCGATGATGTACTTCGACCGCAGGCAGCAGGTTGGCGTCATCGTGCTGCGCAACGCGAGCGGCGGAACGGCGGACGTCGGCAGACTCGCGATCGACGCACTGCAGGATCTGGTGACGTCGAACGGCGCCGCGGTAAAGAAGTAGTCGTTGTTCCGACGTCGGCCTCAGGTTCAACCTTCAGGCGCCGTATTCGACCCTGTCCGCCGAAGGACTGATTTTCCGAACACCACGTACATCCCCCACACGACGCCAACGAGAACAAGCGTCACCATCGCCACGCGGAGCGCCGCGACCACGAACTCGGCGTCCATCGCCGGTAGCGTGAACGAGTACTGACGCAGCGCCGACCACCGGTCGAGCATCCAGTGCCACGCCGTGTGCGCGATCAGCGCCGACATGAGGATCGTCCCCACCCGCTCGGCCACCACGTAGCGGAACAACAGTGCCAGCACCGGCAGCGCAATCGCGAGCACGAACAGTTGGCCAAGCTCGACGCCGACGTTGAAGGCGACGAGGGACGTCGCGAGGTGCGACCCCGCGAACTGCAGCGACTGCCGAAGCGCGAACGAGAAGCCGAAGCCATGCACGAGCCCGAACGCGAATGCGATGATCCACCGTCGCTCGAGCTTGGGCCCCGCGATGTTCTCGAACGCCATGTACACGATCGAGAGCGCGATCAGCACTTCGATGAGCGGCGGAAACCAGAGCGCGTCGGGCGCGAAGCCGCTCGCTGATGCAATGAGCGTGATCGAGTGCGCGACCGTGAACGCCGTGATGATCGCGATCAGCGGCCGCGGGCGACGGAACGGGATCACGAGACACAGCACGAACAGCAGATGATCGATCCCGTCGAGGATGTGTCCGAAGCCGAGCGCGATGAAGCGCAGCGCGGCCTGGTGCCAGCGCGGGTCGAGCCGCACCAGTCCCGGGTCGCCGAGGTATTCGAACGCGCGCTCGCTCCCGTTAGGCGGGAGAAATCGGAGGACCGTCGTGGTGCGGATCCCGAGATGCGCGAGCGCCGGCCGGATGGAGAACTGTGCCGTCGGCGACGCGATCGGGTACTCGAGCAGGACGTCGAGCATTGCCTGCTGCCACGGCAGGTCGACGCTGTCCGCGAGCGGCGGGCCCGTCAGGCTCGCGAGCGCGGCGTCGTACGTGGCGAACGCGCGGTCCGACGGCAGCGACACCCGCGTGGCAACGATCCCGCCGCGCTCCAGCCGGCGGTCGTTCTCGTACATCTCGACGTAGTCGGCGATCCACACCTTGGCTGCGTCGCCCAGGAGCGGTGTGGTGCGCGTGATGTCGAGGTACCCGGCGCCGCGGAGTGGAAAGTCGACGTCGCGTATCGCCTCGAGCGGGACGCGCACGAGAAGTCGGAGGTGTCCCGGTTCGGGCTTCACGAACGCGACGAGCGCGACAGACGGCGGGATCTCGTGCGCGAACGGCCGCGACGGGATCCCGACGATCAGAGCCGACGCAATGACGACGGCCCGCCATGTCTTGGCCGAGGGGCGGCTCGTGCGCTCTCGTAGGTCTCGCTTCATTCGTGACGAGTATATCGCCGGCGAGCCGGATGACAACGACGTGACCGTTCCCGGTCTTGTTCCAGGTCTTTGGGATCGAAGAAAAAGATCGGGCGGCGTAGCATCGCCACGCCGCCCGTCGTCACGCCTCAGCCGACGCCACGCGCGTCAGCGGCCTTCGGCGGTGAGTCGCAAGCGTTCCACTCGCCGCACCTTCGACGGCACGTTGTAGACGCGGAGCGTCACGATCTCGCCGGCCTTGCGGTCGCGCAGCGCGTTGCGCAGCTCGTCCGCCGTCCGAACGGGCGTGCCCTCTACCGACAGAATGACGTCGGGTCCGCCGTTCGCGGAGGTGGCGAGCCGTCCGGACGCAGGGCTCGCGTCGTCCACTCCTGCAACGACCAGCCCGCGCACGTCACTGGGGAGCGCGAGCTCGCGAGCAGTGGCGTCATCCGCAGGCGTCACGGAGATGCCAAGCGACGACACCGTCGCGCCTCCGCGGTCCGATGCACCACTCGAGGACTCGTCATCGCGCTCCGCGGTCGTCGCGGGCCCGGTGTCCGCACGCTGCAGCGTCACGCGCAGCGTTTCCCGCTTGCCGCCCTTCCGCGCGACCTCCACGCGTACGGCATCGCCCGGCTTCCGGAACGCGATCGCCTCCTGGAGCTGCGCCACGTACTCGACGGGCTTCCCGTCCACCGAGACGATGATGTCGCCAGGCTGGAGGCCGGCGCTCTTTGCCGGCGAGTCCGTCGAACCGTAGTCCTGCACCACGACGCCGCGGACCGCGGAGAGCCCCGCGTATTCCGCATCCTCCGGCGACGCGTCACGAACCAGGACGCCGAGGGCCGCGCGCTCGACGCGCCCCGTCTTGATCAGCTGGTCCATCACCGCTCGCGCCAGGTTGATCGGCACGGCAAAGCCATAGCCGGCGTTGAATCCGGTCGGACTCGCAATCGCGCTGTTGATCCCGATCACTTCACCGCGCGTGTTGACCAGCGGTCCACCCGAGTTGCCGGGATTGATCGCGGCGTCCGTCTGGATGAAGTCCTGAATCGAGCGGGACGACGTGCCGGGAAGCGCGAGTTGCCCGCGGCCTTTCGCGCTGATGATTCCTTGCGTCACCGTGAAGGCAAGGTTCTCCCCGAGTGGGTTCCCGACGGCGAGCACCCACTCGCCAACGCGCGCCGCATCGCTGTCCGCGAGGCGCGCCGGAGTGAGATCCTTCGCGTCGATCTTCACGACGGCCACGTCGGTGACCGGGTCGCGGCCGACGACCTTCGCTTTGAACTCGCGGCGGTCGAGGAGCCGAACCGTCACGCGGTCTGCGCCGTCGATGACGTGAGCGTTGGTGAGGATGTAGCCGTCAGGCGAGACGATGAAACCCGACCCCGCGGACATCCCACGTCCCCTCGGCACGTCGGGCATGATGGGCAAGCCGCGGAAGAACTGCTCGAACTCGGGTGGGATACCTGGCATCGACGGCGCGCCGGGCGCAGTCCCGCGCTGCGCAAGCGGTCGCTCCGAAGACGTGGCAGTGATATAGACGACGCTGGGCTTCACGCGGGCCGCGATTGACGCGAACGCCTCGTTGAGCTCGTCGAGCGTGGCGGCTGGGTTCGCCGTGGTGACTGCGGCGGGCGTCGACGCTGAGCGACGCGTCGTGTCACTGGATGCTAGTGGCGTGGCGTGCAGCAGGTTCGTGTGCTGGGCGAGACCGCCTGCAGCCAGAACGGCCGCGGCCGCCAGCGTCGCGCCTGCAGCGAGCGGCGTACGCCAGGGGCGTTTCGAAAAGCCTTTCATGATCCTTCCTCCTCCTTCGGTCGTGTCTCCTTTTGCGAGGGTTTCTTTGGAAAAGAGAATCACCTACGTGCTATCGAGGCACCGGCTGTACCAGCGGACGCTGGTCGTAGTGACAGCATTCGCGCCCATTCGGGCAGAGCGATGTGCCCTTGTTGTCGTACACCGGCGGATTCTTTCGGTTGTCCCGGCGGGACGCGCCGCAGCCATTGGTTGGGGGCAGGTCGGGGTCAGACCCAGGTCTGACCCCAGCCTTTACTGCACGGACGTCTACAGCACGGACGTCACCGTCTCCACGTCGGCGCACGTCCAGTAGAACACCCACGTGGTGCCGGCCGCGGCCCGGAACACCCACCCGATCTTCCCACCACTCAACGTCGGTCGATTGCTCAGAATCTGAGAGGTGGTGCCCGTCGAGTTCGTGGTAATTTCGGGCCCGAAGTTCAACACCGACTTGCCATCGGGACAGGCGGGGAAGTACCGGCCGTCGGCCGGCAGGGTCGCCGACCCGGACGCGAATACGACGCCGGCGATGGCACGCGACGGCGAATCCGTCCAGCTGAACTGGATGTCCTTCTTGTCGCACTCGGCCGGCGTGTCCGCCGTCTTGATCCGATACATGCTGCCCTTGCCGGGCGTGTAGCACGCATAGAATGTCGTCGGCGTCGCCGCGACCGAGACATCCGACAGTACCGCAGGCATCGTCGGCCGTGCGGGCTGCGACGCGGAGGCGCCACTCGTGGGCTGCGTCGGTGGATTGCTGTCAGCGCAGGCGACGAGTACAACGCTGGTGATCGCGGCTCGGGTGAAGCGGGCGGCAAGCGGAAACATGAGGACCTCGCGTCGGGGGGGGTTCGCTGGCGGGTACGAGCTGTCTGCCCCGTACATGCGCATTCCGCGGAAAAATCCCGACATGCACCGGTGACCGGCTGGGCTGGACGGGCGTGACCGGTGGACCGTAGAATCACGCCACGTCACGGAACGAGCACCCCCAAATACCCGGAGCAGTCGATGACGCGGCGTCGTACCCTCAGTGTCACGTTCACCCTCGTCGGCGTCATCGCCGCCCTCGGCATCGGGCAACGCGTGCTGGCCGCGAAAGTCCGCGTGCAAACCGTGCAGGCGCCGCGGTTCGAGGTCGACCCCATGTGGCCCAAGCCGCTGCCTAACCACTGGATTCTGGGCTCGACGATCGGCGTCGGAGTCGACGCCCGGGACCATGTGTTCATCATCCACCGCGGCGACTCGACGCTGAACCAGCGCACCGAGGTCGGCGCCGACGCAAAGCCGCCGCTCGGCGAATGCTGTCGCTCGGCGCCGCCGATTCTCGAGTTCGATCCCGAGGGCAATCTCGTGAAAGCGTGGGGCGGGCCGGGCGAGGGTTACGTGTGGCCGAGCTCCAACCACGGCATCACCATCGACGACAAGGACAACGTGTGGATCGGCGGCAACGGCAACGCCGACTCGCACATCCTCAAGTTCACGCACGACGGCAAATTCCTGGCGCAGTACGGCGTGCCGGGCCAGGCGCCCAACAGCAACGACTCCACGCACTTCGGCCGCGTCGCGAAGATCTCGTTCGACACGAAGGCGGGCGAAGCGTTCATCTCGGACGGCTACGGCAACAAGCGCGTTGCCGTTCTCGACATGGGGACGGGCAAGCTCAAACGCTACTGGGGAGCCTATGGCAATAAGCCGGATGACACACGACTCCCGCCCTACAACCCCGACGCGCCGCCCGACAAGCAGTTCCGCAACCCGGTCCACTGCGCCGAGCCGTCCACGGACGGCCTCGTGTACGTGTGTGACCGCGTGAACGATCGCATCCAGGTCTTCCAGAAGGACGGCAAGTTCGTGAAAGAGCAGCGCATCGCGCCGCTCACGCGCGGCGACGGCTCGGTCTGGGACATCGCGTTCTCTCGCGACCCGCAGCAGAAGTACATCTTCCTGGCCGACGGCAAGAACGAGCGCGTTTACGTGATGGATCGCCAGTCGCTCGAGATCCTGACGAGCTTCGGCGACGGCGGCCGGCAGCCGGGCCAGTTCTTCGCGGTGCACAGCATCGCGACGGACTCGAAGGGCAACATCTACACGACCGAGACCTACGAGGGAAAGCGCGTCCAGAAGTTCGCGTACAAGGGCATCGGTGCGGTGCCACGCACGAACCAGGGCGTGCTCTGGCCGCGTCGCTGAGTGTCATCCCGAGCGGAGCGCCGAAGGCGCGGAGTCGAGGGACCTACTGTGATGTCATCGTAGCCAGGCCGGCCACTATCACATTCCGGTAGGTCCCTCGACTCGCTCCGCTCGCTCGGGATGACGTGGTGGCGTCACCTAACGTGACGCCGTCTGCTCCGCCACCCACTCGTCCAGCAGCACCCGGGCGATGCTGTCGCGGCGCGGACGGCGGAACGTGGCGGAGTCGTCGTCCCACTCGCCGAACGTCGAGATCTCGGCGGCCGTGAACCACTGCGCGTCCTCGAGCTCATCGGTGTCGAGCACGATGTCCTCGCCCTCCGCGCGCGACCGGAACCCGATCATCATCGAGTAGGGGAACGGCCACGGCTGCGACCCCTGATAGACGATGTCGCGCACCTTCACGCCCGTCTCCTCACTCACCTCGCGCGCGACCGCGTCCTCGAGACTCTCGCCCTGCTCGACGAACCCCGCGAGCAGCGAGTACGCGCCGCGCGGCAAACGCGCGTGGCGGCCCAGGAGACAGCGCGCAGGCCGCTCGTGCGTCGCAGGGCGCTCGACGAGCATGATCACCACCGGGTCGGTCCGCGGGAACACCTCTGCGCGGCACGCCGGGTTACAACAGCGCCGCACGTGCCCGGCGCGTGCGCTCTCCGCCGACGCACCGCAGGCACTGCAGAACCGGTGACGACGATGCCAGGCGAGCAGCGCGCGCGCCCATGACATGAGCGACGCTTCGACCACCGGCACGACCGGGCCGACTCGGCGCAGGTCCACGAACTCGCCCGCGGCCGCGATCTCCGGAATCTGCTCCACCGCCGCTGCCGGCAGGTCGACGGCGAACACGGGCACCTCGCCATCGAGGCCGAGAAACGCCCAGGTCAGACGGTCTGCAGCGAGGCGCTCGCGAACCACGGAAAACGGCACCAGCGCCGCGTGAGGTGTGTCCTCGCGGTGATCCGCATTGGTGACCAGATTCCTGTCGTTGCACATGAGCACGGCAACGGCGGCGTCGCTCACGAACGCGGCTGAAACCCAGTCGTCGTCCTCGCGAAGTTTCGAGACGCGGTCGAGCTGACCGCCAGCGTAGCGAATACGGGACACGGGTAATCCGTTCTGAGTGCGGGACAGGTTGGGAGGCGGTAGCAGCGGAACGATCACGGAAAAATAGTCAGCGACGAGATCTCACCGTCGGGTCGCGACCGACACCAACTCGAGGAGCACGCCATGACCCTCCCGATCGTCAACAACCTCGCCGTCCTCGCCTGTGGGGTGGTGATCTTCATGCTCGGCGGACTGTGGTACTCGCCGCTGCTGTTCGCGAAGCGCTGGGTCGCGCTCATTGGCAAGACGGAGGAGGAGCTCAAGGCGAATGCGGGATCCATGCCGACGAGCTACCTGTACGTCTTCCTCTGCGGGCTCGTGACGGCGTGGCTGCTGGCGATCGTGGTCGGAAACTTCGCGCCCTCGTCCGCGGTGGACGGCGCGCTGGTCGGCGCGTTATGCTGGCTGGGCTTCGCCGGCGCCACCAGCTTCGGATCCGCGCTCTTCTCCGGGAAGCCGAAGGCGCTCTGGCTCATCGATTCCGGCTTCAACCTCGTCTCCTTCGTCGTGGCTGGCGTCATCCTCGCAACGTGGCGGTAACGGGATGGACCGACGGCGGAGATTCGTCTCCCCGAGGTGCCTAACGCATTGCCGGCAGAAGGTCGTTGAACAGGAGGTCGAGCGCCGGATCCGGCCCGTTCGTGATGCCGGCGTTGATCGCCACGACGAGATCGTACTTCGGGACGATGAACAGCCATTGCCCCTGCGCGCCCGACGCGGCAATGACGATGTCGGCGGTGCTCGCGTCAGGCGGACCACCGGTAAGCGTGTAGAGCCACCAGAGGTATCCATAGCTCGACGTCCGGCCACCCAGCCGATACGTCGGCGTCACGATCGGACGCGTGGACGCCGTGATCCACGCCTCCGGCACGACCTGCGTAGCGTTCCACCGGCCGCGACGCAGCACGAGATACCCGACGCGCGCGAGGTCTCGCGTGCTCATGAGCAGCCCGCCGCCCGTGTGTGGCAGGAGATCCGGGTACCCGCGATACCACTTGTCGCCCGTGATACCGATCGGGCGCAGCAGATACATTCGCGCGTAGTCCGCCGTGTTCATGCCGCCCGCGATCCCGATCGCGCCGCCGAGCGCGATAACGCCTCCGCTGTTGTACTGCCAGCGTGTGCCGGGCTGCTCGCGCATCGGCCAGTCGACGACGAACCGCAGCCAGTCCGTCTGCAGGGTGTTCAACTGCTCGAGCGGCGAGCCGGTGTACGAGTCCTCGTTCCAGTCGAGCCCCGTGCGCATGGTGAGGATGTCGCGCACCGTGAGCGCACGCTTGCGGTCATCCAGATTGGCGATGGGCGCATAACGCGAGAGCAGCTCGACGAGTGGCTGGTCGAGGCCGCGAATGTCGCCGCGCGCGATCGCGATACCGGTCACGAGCGACGTCACGCTCTTGGTCACCGACTGCTCGGTGTGAATCGAGTCGGACGTCCAGCCCGCGAAATACTCGTCCGCGATGACGTACCCCTTCCGCACGACCACGATCGCGTGCTCCGGACCTAACGACCCAGATCGAAGCCGCGAGACGAGGCTGCTCATGGCACCGGCGTTCACGCCTACCTGCTCTGGCGTGGCCGTCCGCCAGCTCGCGCCGGGGAAATACGACTCGGCGTCGGCGCCGAGCTGTTCGACCGGCGCCGATGTGTCGCCGCTGCAGCCCACCGCCAGAAGCACCGCGAGCGATGCAGCGGCCCAGCTCACCGGCGCGCCCATGCCGTGCCGTCGAACTCCCACGTGTCTGCGAGATCCGGTGTGTTCGCGGCGACCTCCCCTCCGTACAGCACGACGCGATTGTAGAACAGGAAGCCTCCGGGGTTCGAACCTAACGCGACGAGCTGGCGCGGTTCGGGGACACACGGCGTCGTTGCGGCGGCCGCGCCCGTGACCGCGCTTCCGTTCCACCGATACGCCGAGAGCGCGGTCCCGGTGATCGAGAAGAGATACAATGCGCTCGTCTTCTCGTCGTAGGCAACGTTCAGGGAGATGGTGCCGGTCGATGCGGACGAAGTGGACTGCTGCCACGCCGTCCCGTCCCACTCCCAGATGTCGCGAAGCTCGGTGTTCGTGGTCGCGTCGAACCCGCCGAACAGCACGACGCGCTGGCGCACCGCATCGTATGCGAGCGCGGCCTGCGTGCGCGGGCTCGGTCCGGCAGTGGCGATGCGCGTCCACGTAGAGCCGTCCCACCTCCACGTGGAGCTTCGGTCCGCGCTCGGCGACGTCCCTTCGGTGCCCGTGCCGCCAAATAGCAGAAGCTGGTGGCGGGCCTCGTCATAGACCATCGCGTGGCCGTGCCAGGCGGTGAGCGTGACAGTCTGGCCACCTCCGCCGCCGGTAGGTCCGCCTTCACCACCACCGCAGCCGAGGGATAGCACCGATAGCACCATCGGACACGAGATCTGCACCCATGATCGGACCACACTTCGCATGCGTCGCTCACTGGTTAGAGTAGTCGCCCACCAGTTATGCGGCGGCCCGGCGCCGGGACAGCCGCGTGCAGCGAACGACCGCGTCGGTGCAGCGAGTCGACCGACCGCGTGGTCCCGAGCTATCTTGGAATTCCTGGCACGGCGGAGGTAATCGTGATCAAGGGACAACTGCGCCGAGGTCGCGAGCGACGACGGTCGTGGCCGACGGTCCAGATGCTCGACGCGGGCACCGATTTTCTCGCGCAGGAATGGGATATCGAGGGCATCCGACGCGGGACGATCTCCCGCGCGGAGATTGCCGAGCCTGCGTTTCATTTTTTCGGACCGCTGCTCGACCCTCGCCAGGGTCTCGAACCCATCAGGCACGTCACCGAGATGATCGCGTCGGCGGAACAGCGGCTGTTTGGCCTGGCGCCGACGCCGCATGCACACCGGCATTATCTGGCAACTCGGCTGAGTGAGATCGTTCGCCTCTTTCCATTGCCTGAGCCTGTGTACATGGCATCGCCGGCCACCATGGTAGTCGTTATCGGCGAACGTCCGGAACCGCCGGCGTTGGATCCCGAGGGAGTCTGCGGACGGTGCCATCGCTTCGGGACGGTCGCGCGCGTGACGAAGCTCTACGCGCCGCCGAGAACGACGCGCTACTGTGCGTCGTGCTGGAAGGAGATGCGCTTGCATCATCAGTTCGGCCGCCCGCGAGCGCCGCGGACAGCCTACGAGAGGATCGCGTTCATGGATCGCAGCCTGGAGCCGCCAATGTCGGCGGAGTCTCGCTGCTGGGATGACGTCGTAGATCAGATCGACATGTTCCTTTCTGCGGACGACGCGGGCTCGCGCCAAGGCAGGGATAGGCTTCGCCAATGGGCGGAGCAGCTCCGCAGGAGGGCCGATGGAATGGACGGCCCGATGCCCGAGGCGGTGGAATCGTTCGTCCGGCAATACGCTCCGCCCGCCTAACGTGATCGAACCAACCGCCACCGTCGCCGACGCCCTCGTCGCAGTCGGCCGCCGCTTCTACGCGCGCGGCTGGGTGCTCGGCACGAGTGGCAACTTCAGCGCGGTCATGTCGCAGAATCCGCTGCGCCTCGCCATCACCGCGAGCTCGCTCGACAAGGGCGCGCTGGACCCGTCGCACATCCTGCACATCGGGGCGGATGGCGTCGTCGTGTCGGGGATCGGGCGCCCGTCGGCGGAAACGCTGCTCCACCTCGAGATCGTGCGCCGGCGCGGCGCGTGCGCCGTACTTCACACACACTCCGTGTGGGGCACTCTGCTCTCCGACCGCCACAGCGCCGACGGCGGCCTCGACATTCAAGGCTACGAGATGCTCAAGGGACTCGACGGCGTGTGCACGCACGCGCATCGTGAGTGGGTCCCGATCGTCGCCAACGATCAGGACATGACGCGCCTGGCCAGCGTCGTCGGCGAGACACTCGATCAGCACCCTGCGGCGCACGGAATTCTGCTTGAACGACACGGGCTCTACACGTGGGGCGCGTCGCTCGCCGATGCCGTGCGACACGTGGAGATCTTCGAGTTCTTATTCGAGACGCTCGGTCGGAAGGCCACATACGAAACACGCGGAGGACGCGATGGCATTGCTCAAGGTTCCTGACGAAGATCGCACGGTCACGGACGCGTCCGCAGTCCGCGACTTTCTAGCAGAGTACGGCATCGAGTACGAACGGACGGGTGCGGCGCCAGGCCTCTCGGCCGAGTCGACGTCGGAGGAGGTCCTTGCGGCGTGGACGCCGAAGATCGATGAGCTCAAGGCGCGCGGCGGCTACGTCGTCGCCGATGTCATCGATGTGAAGCCCGAGACGCCGAACCTCGACGCCATGCTCAAGCGGTTCTCGAGCGAGCACTGGCACGACGAGGACGAGGTCCGCCTCATCGTCGAGGGACGCGGCCTGTTCCACATCCATCCGCCCGGCAAGCCCGTCTTCGCGCTCGAGGTCGAGCCGGGTGACCTGATTCGCGTCCCGCGCGGCACGCACCACTGGTTCGATCTCTGTGGCGACCGGCGTATCCGCGCGATTCGGCTATTCCAGGATCAGTCCGGATGGACGCCGCACTACACCGAAAGCGGCGAGGATGCGAAGTACCAGCCGCTCTGCTTCGGGCCGACGTACATCCCGGTCGAGCGCGTGTCCCCGAACCTCAGCGTGTGACGGACAGGTGACGGTCGCGTTAGGCCAGCTTGGCGTGCGTGGCGTGGTGCTCGACATCGAGGGCACCACGACGCCCATCTCGTTCGTCTACGACGTGCTGTTCCCGTACGCGCGAACGCACCTGCGGTCCTTCCTCGAGACGCACGGCCCCTCGGGCCTGTTGGCCGAGGTGGACGCGCAGCTTCGCGAGGAACATGCGGCGGACGTCGCCCGCGGCGACTCCCCTCCCCCGCTGCCGGCGGACATGAGCCGTGGCAACGCGGTGGATCTCGAGCCGTACGTGCGGTGGCTCATGGATCGCGATCGCAAGTCGACGGGGCTCAAGCTGCTGCAGGGCATGATCTGGCAGCGTGGCTTCGCCGATGGCACACTGCGCGGCGAGCTCTTCCCGGACGTGGCGCCGGCGCTCGAGCGGTGGCGGTCGTCGTCGATCGACGTCGCGATCTACTCGTCAGGCAGCGTGCTGGCGCAGCGTCTCATCTTCGGGAACACCGAGGCCGGCGACCTCACGCCGCGCATCAGCCAGTTCTTCGACGCGACGATCGGCCCGAAACGCTCGGCCGCCAGCTACCGGTACATCGCGTCCGAGCTGCACGTCGCGCCTAACGAGCTGCTCTTCCTGTCGGACGTGCACGCCGAGCTCTCCGCGGCGCGCACCGCCGGCCTCCAGGCGCTCCTCTGCGTCCGGCCCGGCAACCCCGAGCCGCCCCGCGAGGACGAGAAGACAGTCGAGTCATTCGACGACATCGTCATCTGAACACGCGAAAGGCGCAGCGCACGAACGGCGCAGCGCACGAACGGCGCAGCGCACGAACGGCGCAGCGCCCAAAGGGCGCAGAGCACAGACGGCGCGGTGCCCGGACTGCGCAGGGCACGAACGGCGCAGGGCACGGGCACGGCGCAGGGCACGGCGAACGGCGCAGGGCACGGCGAACCGCGCGGGACACGAACGACAACGGCGGCGGGCCCAAAAAGCGCTGTTTGATGCCCTGCGCCCCTGCCGTTCGTGTCGTGCGCAGTCAGTGCCCTGCGCCGTTCCGCCGTGCCCTGCGTAGTTCCGCCGTGCCCTGCGCGGTCAGTGCCCTGCGCCGTTGAGGCGGTGCGCCGTTAAAGGCGGTGCGCCGTTCGGGCGCGCGCCTCTTGACCTTCATATCTTGACAATCAAGATGTAGCCTCCGTATCGTACACGGAGCCGACTACCGCCTCCGGAGCGCGAACGTGGACGAGATGAATACTGACGTCATTCAGGGCACGCTGGACATGCTGATCCTCAAGACCCTCAGCCTCCAGCCACTGCACGGGTTCGGCATCGCGCGCCGCATCGAGCAGATCTCGCGCGATGTCTTCAAGGTCAACCCCGGTTCCCTGCTCACTGCGCTTCAGCGTCTCGAGCGCGCCGGATGGCTCGACTCCGAATGGCGGCAGACCGAGAACGCCCGGCGCGCCAAGTTCTACTCGCTCACCCGCGCCGGCCGGAAGCAGCTCGACACCGAGACGGCCGACTGGAACCGCCGCGTCTCCGCCGTGGCTCGACTGCTTAAAGCAGAGGCCTGACCATGAGCGTCCTGCGCCAGCTGTCGCGCGGGCTCCGTGCCCTCTTCAACCGATCGGCCACGGACGCCGACATCTCCGACGAGGTCCAGCACTACGTCGATCAGGCAACGGCGGCACATGTCGCGCGGGGCCTGTCGGAGGCCGACGCGCGGCGCGCCGCGCGTCTCGAGGTCGGGAACATCACCGTCGCGCGCGAAGAGGTGCGCGGCTACGGCTGGGAGAATGCCGTCGACTCCGCGCTCGCCGACGCGCGCTATGCCGCACGTCGGCTCCGCGCGACGCCGGGATTCACGGCCGTCACCGTCCTCACGCTGGCGTTAGGTATCGGCGCCACGACGGCCATCTGGAGCGCCGTCGACGCCGTGCTGTTCCGGCCGCTGCCGTACCCGGACGCGGACCGCATCGCGATGGTCTGGGACTACGCCACGGACGGATCGCGTCTCGACATGACGTTCGGAAACGTTCGGGAGCTCGAGGCCCGCACGCGGTCGTTCCAGGCAATGGCCGCCATGAAGGCCTGGCAACCGACGGCAACAGGGCCAGCCGAGCCGGAGCGACTCGACGGTCAGCGGGTGGGCGCGGCGTATTTCCGCGCGTTCGGCGTTCGGCCGGCGCTCGGTCGCGACTTTCTCCCGTCCGACGATCGCGTCGGCGCGCCTAACGTCGTCATCCTGAGCGAGGGCCTGTGGCAGCAGCGCTTCGGCGCCGATCGCGCGATCGTTGGCCGAGCGATCACGCTGAACGATGATCCGTACGTGGTCATCGGCGTCATGCCCAGGGGCTTCGCGAGTGCCGTGGCACCGTCGGCCGAGATCTGGGCGCCACTCCAGTACGACATGTCGCAGGGACGCGCGTGGGGACATCATCTCCAGCTGGTCGCCCGCTTGCGGCCTGGCGTCCGCCTCGACGACGCGGCCCGGGAGATCAATGCCATCTCGCGCAGTCCAATCGCCGAGTTCCCGCGACAACCGTGGGCGGACCTCCGGGACGGGCTCACCATCCGCCGGCTCCAGGACGACGTCACGCGCGGCGTGAAACCCGCCCTGCTCGCGATCCTCGGCGCCGTCACGCTCGTGCTCCTGATCGTGTGCGTGAACGTGACGAACCTGTTGCTGGCGCGCGGCGCTCAGCGCCGTGGGGAATTCGCCGTCCGCACCGCACTCGGTGCCAGTCGCGGCCGGCTGGTGCGACAGCTGCTCACGGAAAGCCTCATGATCGCCGCGGCCGGTGGCGTGGTCGGCATGGCGGTCGCCGCCGTTGGCATCGGGAGCATCGTTAGGCTGAGCCCGCCGGAGCTGCCGCGCGTCGCGTCCATCGGCCTGGACGGCGTGGCGTTCGTGTTTGGCCTGGTGGTGACCACCGCGATCGGCCTGGCGTTCGGATCCATCCCGGCCCTGCAAGCCGTGCGCGGCGATCCCGGCGTGGGCCTTCAGCGCGCGTCGCGACGGACGACGGGTGGGCTCCGGGGAACGCGGAGCGCACTCGTCGTGACCGAAGTGGCGCTCGCGCTGCTCCTCCTCGTGAGCTCCGGGCTGCTGCTCAGGAGTATCGAGCGACTGTTCGCGGTGAGCTCCGGCTTCGATGCGTCGTCCATGCTCACGATGCAGATCCAGACCGCCGGTCACCGGTTCGACGACGACGCCGCCACGTTCCGATTCTTCCAGCAGGCACTCGAGGCGGCGCGCCGCGTTCCCGGTGTGCGCGCGGCGGCGTTGACGAGCCAGCTCCCGCTCAGCGGTGACGCAGACACGTACGGCGTGCATTTCGATCCCGCTCCCACGAACGACCCCCGCGAATCCCGCACTGCATTTCGCTATGGTGTGTCGCCCGGATACTTCGAGACCATGCGGATCCCTGTGCGCCGCGGTCGATCGTTCGCGGAGAGCGACCGCGAGGGCGCGCCACTGGTCGCTGTGATCAGCGAGTCGATGGCGAAGCGCCGGCTGCCTGGCCTCGATCCCATCGGCCAGCGTCTCCGCATCGGGGACGACCCGGTCTACACGGTGGTCGGCGTCGTTGGCGACGTGAAGCAGCTATCGCTGGCGCTGACTGAAACGGACGCTGTCTATACGCCCGCCACCCAGTGGCGCTTCGCCGACAATGCGATGTCGCTCGTGGTTCGCGCCCGCGGTGACGCGAGCGCACTGGCGCCAGCGATTCGCGAGGCCATCTGGTCGGTCGACAAGGACCAGCCCATCGTGCGCGTGGCGACGATGGAGGAGCTGCTCGCCTCGTCCGCCGCGAGCCGGCGCTTCGCGCTCACGCTGTTCGAGGCGTTCGCGCTCGCGGCGCTCGTCCTCGCCGCGGCGGGCATCTACGGTGTGCTGTCGGGGAGCGTGGTCGAGCGGACGCGCGAGATGGGCGTACGCGCTGCGTTAGGTGCCTCGCGTGGCGACATCGTGTCGCTCGTGCTCCGACAAGGGCTCAGGCTCACCACGCTTGGCGTCGTCCTCGGACTCGCGGCCGCCACGGTCGCGACCCGGGCGCTCACGACGCTGCTGTTCGGCGTGTCGCGCCTCGACGCCGTGACCTACTTCGGGGTGGTTGTACTCCTCGCGGTCACCGCCGTTATCGCGTGCGCCGTCCCGGCGTGGCGGGCGGCACGCGTCGATCCGGTGCTGACGCTTCGCGCGGAGTAGGGGCTCAGCGCTCTCCACGCCCGGGATCCGGACGCCAACCGGGGCCGCATCGCGGCTGACTACGTCATCTGGCGTACGGCGAAAGCCAGCTGGCCGAGCTATTGTCACACGCGATCGATCGAGCTGGCAATGCTCGCGCGCTGCCCCGGGCGATCGTAGTCACGCGATGCTCGCCCTTCAACCACCAGAGACCCCATGCACCGGTCACCACTCGTCGTTGCGACGTTGATCCTCACGCTCGGTGCCGCTCGAATGACGACCGCGCAGGCACCGGAGCTCCGCCACGGCATGCGCGTGCGTGTGACGCTGCCAGGGGTCCTTCCGAAGCCGCTCGTCGGCGTGGTCGATACCGTCCAGGGCGACACGCTCGTACTCGAGAAGACCAGGGAGGGTCGACGCCTGCTGCCGCTGTCGCGCCTCTCGCGCATCGAGGTCTCACGCAACCGGAAACGACCAACATGGTCCAAAACCGCACCGCTCTGGATGACGGCCACTGGGGCGGGAGTCGGCGCGGTGCTTGGCTATACCACCGACACCCAGGAGGACTTCTTCACGCCTGATGACAGCGCTCTGCTTGCCGGGGGTCTTCTTGGAGCGCTCGGCCTCGTTGTGGGATCGATGGTCGCGATCGGTGTGCAAACCGAAGAGTGGCACCCGGTGCTCGACCGCTCGCAGGGCGCCCGCTCACCTATCGCCCCATCGCTATACGTCACGCCGGGCGCGGGCCGAGTGACCATTGGGCTGCACGCTGCCTTCTAGATGTAGAGCAAGGTGCGCAGCACCCGAAGGGCGCACCGCCTTAACGGCGCAGAGCACAGACGGCGCAGCGCCCAAAGTGCGCAGAGCACAGACGGCGCGGTGCCCGGACTGCGCAGGGCACGAACGGCGCAGGGCACGCCGTGCCCTGCGCGGTTAAGGCGGTCCGCCGTTCCGGCGGTGCCGCTCAGCGCGCCGCCGGACATGGTCGCATCCCAACCTGCGTCAGCACTCGAACGAACTCCGGGTCCGACTTGAGCGGGTCCAGCAGCGGATCGCAGGGCAGGCTGTACTCCGTCACCATCGGCTCGCGCCGCGCGATCGTTCGCTTCACCGCCGCCAGCGCGGTCTTCGCGTCACCGACCGTAACGGCCGCGATCGCGACGTCGCGTCCGAGCGAGCTATCGGCGGCATAGCTGCGCGCCAGCGACGCGTACATCGCGTCGGCATCGCGAGTGCGACCGAGCATCCGGTACGCCTTCACGATCGCCGCTCGGGCGTCGGGCGTGGAGCCGAGTCGCCGCGCGGTCTCCAGGGCACGCAGGGCGCTGTCCGGTCGGTCGAGCGCGAGCAGCACCAGCCCGGTAAGCCAGTGCGAGATGGCGAGCGAGCTGTCGAGCGCCACGGTGCGACGCGCCTCCGCTAACGCCTCGTCGAAGCGACGCGCGGCGTAGAGCCCGTAGGTGACGTCGGTCCCGAGTGCCGGAGACACGGGATCGAGGTCGCGCGCATGAACCAGCTGCTCTGCCGCTTCATCGACGCGACCTAACGAGTAGAGATACGTGCCGTACCACTGATGCGCCGTCGCGTCGTCCGGGGAATAGGCGATGGCCGCCTGGAAATGGCGCCCTGCCTCAGCCCACTGCCATTGCATCTTGCGGACGTTCGCGAGCGCGAGATGGGCTTCCGCCAGCGTCGAGTCCAGCCGCAGCGCGTGCAGTGCGCTCGCCTCTGCCAGCGGCAGCACGGAATCGGAGGAGCCGACACCGAACACCAGCATGGGTGTGTACGCCATGGCGAGACCGGCGTAGGCGCGAGCGAAGCTCGTGTCGCGTGCGATGGCGGCTCGATAGTCCTTCACCGCGCTGAGCAGGTCGGTCCCCCGCCTGCTCCATGCGTATCGGCCCTTGAGATACAGGTTGTACGCTTCGAGATCGCGCGTGCCGCGAGGGGCTCGCGCCACCGAGGCCGATGCTCCCGTCAGGGCGACCCGCAGCGAATCCACGATCGCACGGGCGATCAGGTCCTGCATGTCGAAGACGTTCGTCGCCGACGCGTTGAACGCCTGACTCCAGGTCTCGGTGCCGTCGATCGCATTGGTCAGCACCGTGTTGATCCGGAGCTGCGCGCCGGACCGGCGGACCGTTCCCGTGAGCACCGCGTCCACCTTGAGAGCGCGACCGGCGTCGCCAGCAGTCGCGTCGCGATATCGTGCCGCGGCCGTGCGAGAGGCGACGCTCACCGTCGATAGCTTGCCGAGCGCCGTCGATAGCTCGTCGGACATCCCTTCGGCGAAGTAGGCGTCGCTGTCCGCGCCAGCGTTCCTGAACGGAAGGACCGCAATCGCACGTGCCACCGGCGCACGAGTGGCGGCTCCCGTCTCTCGTGCACGCCGGACAAAGGCGACCACGGCCACTGCGGCGACGATCACTCCGATGACGGCAACAGCCCAGGTGCGAATGGAAGCGGCGCGCCTAACGCCGGCTGGCGCGGACACCGCTGCGTCGAGCGCCTGCACAATGACGCCAGCAGACGCGGGCCGCTTCGCGGGATCCTTCGCCAGCGTCTGCTCGACGATCGCGACGAGTGGGGCTGGGAGACCAGAGGCTTGCGTCGAGAGTGGCGGCGGTGTGTCGCGGATGTGCGCCGCCACGAGCGCACCGGCGGTCGTCCGGTCAGCGAACGGATGCGCGCCCGCCAGCATCTCGTACGCCATCACGCCCCACGCATAGAGATCCGCGCGCGCGTCGACGACGTCACCGGACGCCTGCTCGGGCGCCATGTACGCCGGCGTGCCGATCGTCGCCCCCTGCTGCGTGAGCGTGAGCCCGCCGGCCGTCGTCGACGCGTTGGCCAACGCCTTCGAGATCCCGAAGTCCGTGACCATCGCGGTGCCGGTGGACGCGTGGCCGCGTCCGGCGATCAGAACGTTCTCGGGCTTGATGTCGCGGTGAATGATCCCGTGCTCGTGCGCATACTCGAGCGCGAGCGCGACGTCGCGGAGGATCGATATTGCACTGGCGAGTGAAAACGGGCCTTCGGCAATTCGCTCGCGCAGCGACAGCCCGTCGACGTAGGGCATCGTATAGAACGGGAGCCCCGCTGCTTCCCCGGAGCTCAGCACAGGAACGATGCGCGGATCTTGCAGTTTCGCCGCAGTCCGCGCTTCGCGCTCGAATCGCTCCGCTGACACTTCGGCGGCGAGCTCGGGGCTCAGCACCTTCACCACGACCTTTCGGCCGAGCCGCTGCTCGTGCGCGAGAAACACGCGAGACATGCCGCCCCCGCCGAGCTCGCGCTCGACGGTATAGCTCGATCCGAGCGATGCCTGGAGCTGTTCCTGTAGGGTGGTCGTCACGTCGGCGGGCGCTGCGGCTGGAGTGGTGCGAGCCGAAGTTATGAGCGCGCACGCGTCGCGGCCAGCGGCCGGCATTACCGCAGGTGTGCGAGTTTATCGGGATTGAGCACGCGGTAGATGGCGAGAATGCGCTCGCCATCCGTCTCGAACGACGTCGCGACCCGGATCACGCCGTCCCGATAGCTGCCGATCGCCGGCTGGCCATTCAGCTCGATGATCTCGTGCGTGAACACACCCGGGTACTTCCGCTCGATGCCGAGCATGAAGCGTGTGATTCGCTCCGGGCCCACGAGGACGTTCATCACCGACGATACCTTGCCACCGCCGTCGCCCGTGAACGTCGCGTCCGGTGCGAACATCGCCAGCATCGCGTCCTTGTCATCAGTCGCCAGCGCATCGAGGAATCGTCTGAGCAGCGCCTCCTGCTGCTCGGCCGGCGGCGTGAACCGCGGACGCCCTTCGCGCACGCGCGTCTTCGCCCGGTGGACGGTCTGCCTAACGGCCGGCTCGGTCTTGTCGAGGATGCGCGCGATCTCGTCGTAGCCGGCGTCGAACACCTCCCGCAACAGGAACGCCGCGCGCTCCTCCGGCCCGAGTCGCTCGAGCAGGACGAGGAACGCCATCGAGAGGTCTGACGCGAGCTCGGCGCGATGATCGGGCGGAACGTCGCCGGTCGCGATGGGCTCGGGCAACCACGTACCGACGTAGCGCAGCCGCTCGGTCTCCGCGCGGCGCAACCGGTCGATCGCAAGGCGTGTGACGACCGCGACCAGCCATCCTTCGGCCGAGACGACGTCGTCGTGCCGTGCCTGGTGCCAGCGGAGAAACGTCTCCTGCACGAGATCTTCGGCCTCCTGCACGTCACCCAGCATGCGGTAGGCGATGCCGAACAGTCGAGTGCGATAGCGTTCGGCGTCGTCGATGTCCGGGGAGTCGTTGTCGGTCATGCTCATGAATTCTAGAGACGGGCACCCGCCGCATTGTGACAGCGAGGTTCTCGAACCTCCAGTTGTCACAGCCGTTGCGCATCGCCGTCTTTCCTCGCAGCGACATTTCAGCCACCCACGACCGTTATCCGAATGACGACCACGACAGTGCCAGCACCCTCCACCGCTCCCGCTCCCCGAATCGACTACGCGACGGTCGCCCCTGGCGCGGTTCAGGCGCAGCGCGGCCTCGAGAACTACATCCGGAATTCGGGCCTCGAGCCCTCGCTGATCGAACTGATGAAGCTTCGCGCGTCGTACCTGAACGGGTGCGCCTACTGCGCCGACATGCACACGAAGGACGCGCGCGTCGCCGGCGAGACCGAGCAACGCCTGTACGCGATCCCGGTCTGGCGCGAGACACCGTTCTTCACGCCGCGCGAGCGGGCGGCGCTCGCCTGGACCGACGCCGTCAACGATGTCGGTCGTACCCATGTGCCTGACGAGGTCTATGAGGAGGTGCGCCAGCACTTCAGCGACGTGGAGATCGTGAACCTCACGATGGTCGTCGTCACGATCAACGGGTGGAATCGGATCGCCGTCGCATTCCGCCATACCGTGGGCAGCTACGTCCCGAGAGCGAGGCCGTAGCCGGGTTGTCGCGCCCGGTGCACATTGACCGGGTCATTCACACGTGAGCGCGTGCTGCCACGCCTGCTATCCATCTCAGCGATGATCGCCTCGATCGCGGCCTGCGAACGCCCGACGGCGCCCGTCGAGCACGCCCCAACGCGCATGGACGTGCCGACCATCTCCGTTCTCGAGGCTATCGATGTCGGAGACGCGCTCACCGACGCTCACCTGCTTCGCGATTCGCTGGGCGCGTGTGCACGCGGGGCGATCATCGGCAATCCGGCCCCGGCACGGAGTCCGGAGATGCGCGTCGTCGCGACGCAGTATCGCGATGGGTCGCTGGTGCGATTCCGCGGCAGTCTCGATCAGGCAGGCGTGTCGACGGGTTGGTTCGAGATGGTACGCGACTGGCCCGGCGGACGTGGGATACGGATCGGGCAATGGGCGCCGAACCTCGACGAGCTCTGGGTGCTCCGGTATGGACCCGGGGTGCGCGGTCGCGTCTCCGACGAGCGCGTCGTCGAGCGTCGCGACATTGCGGGGACATTCACCCGGCTTCGGCTCCCGTACGCGAGGCTCGAATGCCCGCGGACGCTTCACCGAAAACTCGCGTACGGCAGCCTGCTCCAACTCTGGGACATGCGCCAGGACAGCCTCGACTGGCGCGACTCGTGGCCACCCCGCGCTCGCGGGAAAGGGGCCCTGACGGCACCGGCCCGACGTTTCTGACATAGAGGATCGTCCGCAAGTCGTCCGGAAACCGCAAACACAATTATCGCACGTGCACCGGCGCCTACATTCGCCGGAATGGTCGACGCCCGCTGCACAGCGCATCGCGTGGTCCGTGTCATCGCGCGCCATCTGCTCGCCTGTCTCGTGGCGAGCGCCGCTGCGGCGCAATCGCCGCAGCCGACGATCTTCCTCAACATCAATCCGTCATGGTCGCCCGACGGACGTCAGCTCGTCTTCGAGAGTGCGCGCCACGGCAACACCACGCTGTACATCATCAACGCCGACGGCACAGGTGAGCGCCGCCTGACGAGCACCGGTCGCGGAGACGACACGCATCCGCAATGGTCGCCGGACGGGCGAACCATCCTGTTCGATTCCGACCGCGACGGCGTCTTCCATCTCTACACGATCCGCCCCGACGGTACCGGCGAGCAGCGCCTCACGGTCCGCGACACCAGTAGCGCGCTCACGGTCGCGCGGCATCCGTCGTGGTCGCCGGACGGCCGCCGCATCGTGTTCGACTCCGATCGCGACGGAAACGGAGACGTCTATGTCATGGATGCGGATGGCCGCAACGTCCGCCGCCTAACGCAGCATCCCGCGAGCGACGGGCACGCCTCGTGGTCGCCAGACGGCACACGCATCATCTTTGGCTCCACGCGTGGTGGCAACACCGACGTCTGGACCATGCGCGCGGATGGAACCGATCAGCGTCCCCTCATCACGCACGAGGGCACGGACGCCGGCGCGAAGTACTCTCCCGACGGCCGGCGCGTCGCGTTCTTCTCGGACCGCGAAGGAAACGCGCGCCTCTACTCCGCCGCGGCTGACGGCACGGACCTGCGATCGCTCACCACGGATAGCACGAGCTACGAGCTCGCGTGGTCCCCCGACAGCAGGCAGATCGCGTTCTACTCGAACAGGACGGGCCGGTTCGAGCTCTACCTCATGAACGCCGACGGCACCAACCAGCGCCCCCTCACCAACTCGGCCTATGGCAACGCGTGGCCTCAATGCTCGCCCGACGGCACACGAGTCGTATTCGCGTCGTCACGCGACGGGGGCGATTGGGAGATCTACACCATGGCGGCGGACGGCAGCGACACCCGACGCCTAACGTGGAGCGCGGGCCGCGACGCCCACCCAGTGTACCTGCCATCAGGACGGCGCATCGTCTTCCAGTCGCCGCGCGACTATGCCGCCGCGGGCGAGGTGGATGTCTACACCATGGACGCGAACGGCGATCGTCAACAACGATTGTTCGCGCACCGGGGATTCGACGGCGTTCCCGTCCCGTCGCCCGATGGCCGGCAGATCGCCTTCCAGCGGGGAACGCTGGGCTCCACGGGCAAAAACTTTCACTGGGAGCTGCTCCTCACCGACACGCTCGGCCACAACGAGCGAACGCTCACGGCGAATCGGTGGAGCAGCCAGGTTCCGAGCTGGACGTCGGGCGGCGCGGAGCTCGTTTTCTACGCGAACCCGGACGGCCGCGATCAGCTCTTCCTGATGAACCTCGCGACACGATCCGTGCGCCCGCTCCACGTGAGTCGCGCGAACGACACGGCGCCTTCCGCGTCGCCCGACGGTCGGTGGGTCGCGTTCAACTCCGACCGTGATGGGCCCGGCGACCTCTACGTGCTCGAGATCGCGTCCGGCAACATCGCGCGCCTGACGACAGGACTCGCGGTGCGCAGCCAGCCGGGGTGGTCACGCGACGGCACTCGCCTGCTCTTCTCTGCCACGAGCACCGGGGTCGACGAGATCTACGTCGTCGGTCGTGATGGGTCGGGTCTCGTGCGGCTGACCCACGGTACTACCGGCGTACGCTGAGTGTAGTAGCTTCGCGAGCTCGCGCATCCCGCCCGTCACGTTCTCGCCTTCGGAGCGATGCCCAGCGCTGCGTATGTTCGGTTCATTCAGAGCCTCGAGCTGGACTTCGACCGCTGGCACGACGGCGAAGGCTTCGATCTCGAATCGCTTGTACAGATCGATCCCGGTGAGCGGGGCGACGTCGTGTGGGAGCTCGCGCGTCGTGCAGCGACGTGGCGCGAGATCGAGGCACTCGAGACGATAGACATCCCGCCGGCATTCATGGCGATCAGGCGCGTCCTGCGCGACAGCGACTCGATCGACACGCGGCTCGCCGCGATCGCCGCACTCGAGCGGCTCGACAAGCTCGAAGGGCCGGCGGACGAGCTGCTCGCGCGCGAGATCGAGCAGCTCACCGACATTGCTGACGGCTGCACGCGAGCGTTGTTGATGGCCGAGGAGCATCCGACCGATCGCGTGAAACAGGCGCTGCTCGCAGCCAGTCACAAACGAACCGAAGCGGCGATGCACTGCGCGGGCGTGCTGTGCTATCTCACAGGCGCGGGCAAGGAGCCGTTCGACTGGGACCTGCGTCCGTTGTTTCTCCGCCTCGGCCCGGAAGAATCGGAACCGGACCGCGAAGCGGCGTTCCAGGAGCTCCGCACAATGGCGAAGATGGCCCCCGGTTAGCCGTCAGTGGTGCCTAACGAATACGCAACCGAGCGATTTTCGCCGGGATGCGCCCGGGTGAGGCGCCGTAAGCAATCCACAGGTCGTGATTCCGCGGATCGATCGCCAGGTGTCGCACCAGCGCCCCTCGGCTCGGCAACGGATACGTCGTGAATCGATTCGCCGCCGGATCGTAGGCGAAAACGGCATCGGCGGCGGAGGAGCCGATCCACACGCGTGACGCGCCACCAACCTCATCGACCTTCACGACGTACGGTACTGCGTCAGGCACCGGCAGCGGCAAGCGCGTGAACCGCCGCGTGGCGGGGTCAAGCCGCACGAGCTCGTTCGTCGCATACGCCGGGATCCACAGAATCCCGCGCCGATCGATGTCGAAGCGTCGTGGCCCGCTCCACTCCTCCGGCATCGTGAACACGTCGGACGTCCGCTTCACCGGATCGAACGCGATGAGCCGATTGCCCTGCAGCTCGGACATCCACACCCGTCCGTCGGGCGCGACCCGGATCTCGTACGGAATCGGGCCGCCCGGCCCGCGACCTAACGCGGGATGCGCCGGCATCTCGAACTGCGTCACCGCGCGCGCGGAATCGCTCACGGCCGTGTCCACCCGCGCAATGACCTCCGGCGAATGCGTGAAATGCCCGTTGATCCAGACGCCGCCGTCGCCGGCGACCGCGACGCTGTGCGGGTAGAATCCGCCCGCCCACGTCCGCCACGTGCGCGTGGCCGGGCGGTAGCGCGCCACCCGGTGTCGCGCGCCGAGCACGACCCACCAGTCGCCGTTGCGATCGATCTCCAGTGCACGCGGGTTCGCCCGCTCGATCGGAATATCGACACCCTCGAACGTGCCGCGCGTCGAGTCCAGCACCCACATGCGGTGCGACATCATGCCGGTCACCACAACGCGTCCGTCGTTCCCAACGGCAACGTCGTGCGGGAGGTCGGCCGGGTCAGGGAGCGCGTACTCCGTGATCTGTGCGTTCGACGGCAACGGAGCGCGCGGCCTCACAGGGGGCGTCGCGAGGAAGTACGATGCGAGCCACGCCGCTGTACTCGCCGCGTCGCGTCCGTGACCGATCACGGGGAAGCCAGTCGTGGACCCCGCAAAGCTGAGCATCTTGTCGATCGCGTCACGGAACTCCGGCTGCGTGCGCGGACGACCGCCCGGCCGCGCGACCTGGTCATCTATCTGATGGCAGCCGGTGCAATCGAGAATGAATCGGCGCTTGTCGACGCCGTCTGGAAGCAGGCCGAGCCAGTCGGCGCTTCGTCGTACGGAATCGGCGAGCGCGATACCGGGGGCGCTTGGCCGAGCGCGATGCGCGGCACCGCCCGCAACGAGCAGTGGGACGCCAAGCGTCACGGCGAGAACGGCGAGAAGGCGCGTCATGCGCGGTAGGATACGAGGCAACCGATCAACCGCTTGGACATTCTTGCGCGGTGAGGCTGACGAGAGATCCCCGACAGCGCCGGAGCCGGCAGGGATTGTACAGGAGTAACATGCTGATTGGCGCCCCAGCAGATTGTGGATAGCTGGTCTGGCTCGTTCGCGCCCTGTGGTGTGCAGTCACCGCGCGCCCGGTGTGAGCTTTGGAGCGTACCCACCAATCAGGCGATGACGGCCAGACCAATTAACGTCGAATCGGCGACGATGACGCGTGTACGCGTGTTCGAGCCGCTGGAATTGCTCCGCGCTCGGTACACACGCCAGCGATTCGCTCCGCACGCGCACGCCGAGTATGTCTTCGGCATTGTCGAGAGCGGCGCCGCGCTCACGTTCTTCCGCGGCCGCGAAGACGTGCATTCCGCCGGATGTGTCGTCACGTTCGCGCCGGGTGAAGTGCATACCGGCGGGCCGGCCACCGAGCAGGGGTGGTGCTACCGCATGCTCTACCCGAGCGAGCAGCTCGTGCGATTCATCGCGCGCGAAGCGACCGGACGCGATTTCGCTCCGACGTTCGACGCGTCCTTCGTGCAGGACGCGCAGCTCGGCGAGCGCGTGCGCGCCACCCACGCCGTGCTCGAGAGCGATGCGGATCGCCTCCAGAAAGAGTGTGCCCTGCTCGAAACGTTCGGCGAGCTGATCATCCGCCATGCAGCGACACCCCGACCGACGCACGGCACGCTGGCACCATCGCGCGCCACCGCGGCGCTCGGGCGCGTTCGTGACCTGCTCGAGACGGAATACGCGCGCGCCGTGACCATCGGTGAGCTCGCGCGTGAGGCGGAGCTCAGCACGTTCCACCTCATTCGCGTGTTCCGCGCCGCGTTCGGCCTGCCGCCGTACAAGTATCTCGAGCAGGTGCGCATCCAGCAGGCCAGGCGCCTCATCCGACGCGGCTATCCGCTCACGCACGTCGTGCATGCGACGGGGTTCTCGGATCAGAGCCACCTGACGCGCTATTTCAAGCGCATCGTCGGCGTGACACCCGGCAGATATGCGCGCGCGGTATGCGACCTTCGCGGCGACACCCGCGTCGCCGAAACCCGAGTGGCGTGAGGCCGATGCCCCTGGATCGCAACTCCCGACTGCGCCGCACCGCGTTCGCCCTCCTGGCGACGGCGTTAGGCGCCCTGGCTGTCGCGCCGAGCACGTCGAGCGCGCAGGGTGCCGCGGACGCCGAGACGAAGGCGGTGCTGGCGACGGTGCAACGGCTGTTCGACGCCATGCGGACGAAGGACACGGCCGCATTCCGCGAGATCTTCGATCCGAGCGCGAAGCTCGTGGGCATGCGGACGAGGCCTAACGGGGAGCAGGTCGTTCAGGTACTTCCGTGGGACCGGTTCGGCGCGTTCATGGTGTCCGACCAGCGCACGCCCTGGATCGAGCGCGCGTGGTCGCCGGAAGTGCGCATCCGCGGCACGCTGGCGACGGTGTGGGCGGAGTACGACTTCCACTTCGGCCAGACGCCGAGTCATTGCGGCGTCGACGCGGTCCAGCTGCTCAAGACGCCGGCGGGGTGGAAGATCATGTCGATCGCCGACACCTACGAGCCGACCGGCTGTCCGAAGCGGGAACCGCCGCGTTAGGACCGTAGCCCCCACTACGGCGCGGGACTCGCAGGCCAACTGCGACTGCCAGCACATGAGCGCCACCTAACGTAGGGTAGCCCCGGAAGACCCGCGGCTCATCCGCAAATCCCGCGAAACTCGCGGAAGGGCCCCGCCGTAACAGTCGCGAGGGCGGCACCCGCCTCCGATCACCACACACCGTACATCTGCGCCGATGCGACCACGGATCCCTCCGAACGAGAATCCGCGCCGGGGCGCGCTTCGCCTTCTCCTGCTCGTCGGAGCTTGTGTCGCGCTCTCCGGATGCCACCCTGGAAACGCAGAGGCCAAACGCCTGCGTGGCTCGTGCAACGGGGGCGACGTCAAGTCCTGCAACCAGTTGGCCGTACGGGAGCAGAAAGGCGAGTACGTCCTTCGCGACGAGCGTCATGCCGCCGAGCTCTTCGACCGGGCCTGCAAGGGCGGCATCGGCGATGGCTGTGCGAGCCTCGGCGTCGTCTACCAGACCGGCAAGGGCGCCAAACGGGACTCGGTTCGCGCGCTCAAACTTCTCGAGCAAGGCTGCGAGCTTGGCGCCATGGACGGCTGTTCGCGCCTCGGGATCCTGTACGAGCGGGGCGCGGGCACGGCGCGGGACATCTCGCGCGCCGCTGCGCTCTTCCAGCGATCATGCGATGGCGGCAACCAGCTTGGCTGCGCCCACCTCGGCACCCTGTACGCGGCTGGTGATGGCGTCTCCCAGGACTTCACTCGAGCCGCCGCCCTTCTCCAGAAATCCTGCACCGACAAGATCGCACTCGGGTGCTTCGGGCTTGGCCGCCTTCACGCCGCCGGAACAGGCGTCGCGCACAGCGACTCCACCGCCGCGGCACTCTTCGAACAGTCGTGCGACGCCGGAGAAAGTGCTGCCTGCATCCAGAGCGCGGCCGTTCTCGAGGCCGGCCGTGGCGTCAAGCAGAATTTTCAGCGCGCCGCGCAACTCTACCGCCAGGCCTGCGAGGATGCGAACGGCGAGGCGTGCGCTCGCCTGGCCAACCTCTACGACCGGGGAGCCGGCGTCCGCCGCGACACCGACCGGGCCGCGTCATTCCGCAAACGCGCCTGCGAGTACAAGTACGCAGAAGCGTGCGTAAAGCCGAAGGGGGCATGATGGCAACCGGAGAATCGCTGCTCGCGGTCGAGCACCTGACGAAGCGCTACGGCAACGTCGTCGCCCTGAACGATGTCAGCTTCAGCATCACCGACGGCGTCACCGGGAATCTCGGTGAGAATGGCGCCGGCAAGAGCACGGCGATCAAGATCCTGCTCGGCCTCATTCAGCCGACGTCAGGCAGAGCCATGGTGCTCGGCCAGGATGCATCCGAGAACATCGCGGTACGCGCGCGCGTTGGGTACATGCCAGAACACGATTGTCTGCCGAGCCAGGTCAGTGCCGCCGAGTTTCTGACGCACATGGCGGAGGTCAGCGGGTTGCCGCCCTCGATGGCGCGAACGCGTGCGGCCGACACGCTGCGGCACGCGGGCCTGTTCGAGGAGCGATATCGGGCAATTGGCGGCTACTCCACCGGTATGAAGCAGCGCGTCAAGCTCAGTCAGGCGCTCGTGCACGACCCGGCCTTCGCCTTCCTCGATGAGCCGACCGCCGGCCTCGATCCCGCCGGGCGTGAGGAAATGCTGCAGCTCATCCGGAAGACGCATCGCGAGTTCGGCATCAGCGTGCTGTTCTCGTCGCACCTCATGGCCGACGTCGAGCGCACCTGTGACCGCATCATCGTGCTCCAGGGCGGCCAGTTGGTGCACTCCGGTGAGGTCGAGCAATTCACGAAGGAGACGGAAACGGTGTTCATCGAAGTCGATACGAACCGCGAAGCGCTCGTGGCGGCGCTCGAGCGACGCGGCGTCGTGGTGACCATGGACGGCGCTGGGCTCACCATCGAAGGTCCGGACGAATCCGTCTACGATCACGTGCGCGACGCGCTCGTCGAGGCACAGGCGCCGCTGCGACGCATGGCGCCTCGCCGTCGTGCCCTGACCGACCTGTTCGAGCGCGACGCCACCGCCGTGAGCGCGGGAGTGGCCGCATGACGACCGACTCGATCACGCCGGCGACTTCGACCGCGCACGGCGGCACCGTCTTCGACATCGGCTATCAGCGGTACTCGGGCCCACGAGAAGGACGGAGCCGCGCGAGACGCGCGATCTACACGGATGGACTTCGCATCGCGTTAGGTCTGGGCCGCGGCGGTCGCGCGAAGATCCTGCCGTGGTTCTTCATTGCGGTGCTGTCGGTAATGGGCCTCGTCTTCGCGATCGTCGCGGGGGCGGCGGACCGACTGGGCGGACCAGGCACGGCGGAGCGCATCAACCTGCCGTCGCATTCGGATTATTACGGGATCGCCTCGATCATCATGTTCGTGTTCGCGGCGGTCGTCGCGCCCGAACTGCTCTGCCGCGATCGCCGAGACGGGGTGATCAACCTGTATCTCGTGCGGCCGCTCACCGGGTCCGACTACGTGGCGTCGCGCTGGGCCGCGTTCCTGACGGTGACCGTCGTGGCCGCGTGGCTTCCGCAGATCATTCTGTTCCTCGGCCTCTCGGCGGGTGATCCGCTGCCGTTGCAGTATCTCCAGAAACACTGGCTGGACGTCCCACGCTTTCTTGCTGCCGGCGCGGCGATGGCGTTGTACGCCACGACGCTCGCGATGCTCACCGCGTCGTTCACGACCCGGCGCGCGTACGCGTCGGTGTTCCTCGTGGGCCTGTTCGTGATCACGACGCCGTTCACGGTGGGGCTCGCGTCGGAGATGGCCGGGAAGGCCGGACAGTGGGTCTCGATGTTCAACCTGACGAACATCCCGGTTCACGTGAACGACGTGATCTTCGGCGACGTCAGCGAGATCACGGAGGAGGCCCCCGCTCGCGCGTTAGGTCCGACGATCCTGGTGAGCTGGTATTTCGTCTGGACGGTGCTGCCAGCCAGCCTGCTGTGGTGGCGATACCGGAGACTAGCCCCATGAGCAGGGATTCGCGGCCGGAGTCATTCCGAGCGCAGCGAGGAATCCTTGCCCTCCCCGTAGAGGGCTTCGACCGGGCGACCCGAGAGGGCGGGCATCGCGACCGACACCGCCGGTCATCAGTCGTGAGTCATCAGTCGTCGGTCATCAGTCATCGGTGCTCAGTCCAGACGGCGGACGGCGGGGTCAGAGTCGGGGGTCAGAGTCCGGGATCTGACCCCAGTCGACTCGGAGTCGGGACTCGGAGTCGGGGGTCAGAGTCGGGACTCTGACCCCAGGGCGCGGCTGGCACCCAGCGTCACCCAGCCACCAGCACGACCACCCAGCCACCAGCGCCAGCCACCAGCCCCGTTGCGCCGTTACCTAGCCTCCAGCACGACCACCCAGCTACCAGCTCCTCGCTTTTGCCATGATTGCTTCGCCTGTAATTCGCGTGAACGCCGTCTCCCGCTGGTTCGGGAGCGTCGTCGCGGTGAGCGACGTGACATTCGATGTCATGCCCGGCATCACCGGCTTGCTCGGACCTAACGGGGCCGGCAAGACCACGCTGCTCCGCATGATGACCGGGCTCGCCGCCACGTCGAGCGGAACCGTCACCGTCTTCGGCGAGCCCGTGCGCGACAATCCGCCGCTCAACCGCCGGCTCGGCGTGATGTCGGAACACGAGACCGTGTACGGCTTCATGAAAGGCCGGGAGTTCGTGACGATGATGGGTCGCCTGCGCGGCGTGAAGGACATCGAGGCCGCCACCGATCGGGCGATCGCGCTCGTCGACCTCGCCGACGCGCAGCACCGCCCCATGGACACCTACTCGCGCGGCATGCGGCAGCGCATGCGCCTCGCCGCGACACTCGTCCACGACCCCGAGATCCTCATCCTCGACGAGCCGCTGAACGGTGCCGATCCGCGGCAGCGCGTGCACTTCAAGCGACTGCTCCAGCAGCTCGCCGCCGACGGGAGAACGATCATCCTCTCGTCGCACATCCTCGAGGAGGTCGAGCAGCTCGCGGATACCGTGCTGCTCATCGTGAACGGCAAGCTCGCGGCGTCTGGCGGCTTTCGCGCCATCCGTGCCGCGCTCAACGAGCGGCCGTATCACGTCCGCGTGATCTGCGACGCGCCGCGCAAGCTGGCAGCGGCGGTCGTACACCTTCCGTCGGTCGACGCCGTCCACGTCGACCCCGACGGCGCCATCCTCGTCCTGAGCCGCAACGTGCTCGATCTCCAGATCGAGTTGCCTCGGCTCGCGCAGTCAGCCGCGATCAGCCTCCGCAGGGTGGAGCCGCTGGATGACTCGCTCGAAAGCGTGTTCGGCTACCTCGTGGAGCAATAACGCATGGGTTCCGTGTATCGCCTGACGCTGCGCCAGCTGTCCGGTCGGTGGCGCCTCTCGATCATGACCGTGCTCGCGGCCATGCCCGTGATCATCGCCACGTTGATGCTCCGGTCGAAGCAGGCACCGTCGGTCGTGGAGTTCGAGACCGCCATCCTGAGCGCGATGCTGGCCGGCTCCATCGCGCCACTCATCGTCCTCGCGATCGCCGGCGCCGCGTTAGGGAACGAGGTCGAAGACCGGACGTTGGCGAATCTCACGCTGTCGCCGATCCGTCGCTGGCAGATCGCGCTGCCGAAGCTGCTCGGAGTGATCACGATCGCCGCGCCATTCATCGTGCTGAGCGCGTTCCTGACGAGCTGGGTGGCATTCCTCGGCGACGGCGCGGCGACGATGGCCGTCACGGTTTCCGTGCTCGTCGGCGTCGCGTTGTACGCCTCGGCCTTCGTGTGGCTCGGTCTCGTCTCCACCCAGGCCATCGGGATCGGCCTGCTCTACATCGTGCTCTGGGAAGGGTTCTTCTCCGGCTTCGTGTCGGGCGTCCGGTTGCTCAGCATCCGGCACTACGCCATCGCGCTGATGCATGGACTCGACGAACGCCGGTTCGCGACGACCAACCACCTGAGCCTCACCGTCGCCATCGTGATGGCGGTGCTCGTGTTCGGTGGGTTCCTCACGTTGTCGGTCCGGCGGCTGCGTCAGATGGATGTTCCGTAGGGTCTCGTCGCGGGTGACGGCGAAACGCGTTAGGCAGTCGGGCGGAGCAGCTGCGGCGCGCGGAGCCGGCTGACACGCAGCTTCGCACCGGTCTTGAGGATCGCGACATAGTCGCCGCCGAACCACGGCTGTACTTCGCGAATGCGCTCGACGTTCACGATCACCGACCGGTGAATCCGGACGAACACCTTCGGATCGAGACCCTCGGTGAGCCCCGCGAGCGACGCCCGCAGCCGGTGCTGCGCGTCACCGACGTGCAGCACCATGTAGTTCCCGTCCGCTTCGATCCAGTCCACGTCGACCGCCGGAACGAACCGCACGCGACCGTCCGAGCGCACGGCGAATCGTCCGATGTGCGACGCCGCTCCGCCGGCCCGCGGCGGCTCCGGCGTGTCCTGCTCGTCTTCGCTCGATGCGTTTCCAGCTACCGCCGCGAGACCAGCCGGCGGCGCCGCCGGCCTGAAGAACGACCCCGCCTGCCACGCCTGCACGAACTCCGCGAGCCGACGCCCGAGCTCTCCGTTGCGGCGCTCCTGCACCGCACTCTGCGCGCGGTCGAGCGCCGCGAGCAACCGTTCATCGGAGAACGGCTTGAGCACATAGTCGAGCGCATGGACCTCGAACGCGCGGATGGCGTGCGCGTCGAACGCCGTCACGAACACGACCACGGGCATCGCCGCCGGCTCGATCTGCTCCAGCACGGCAAACCCATCGAGCCCGGGCATCTGGACGTCGAGGAACACGATGTCGGGCGCGTGCTGGCGAATCGCCTGGATGGCCGACTCACCGTCCCCGCACTCGCCGACGATCTTCACATCCGGCGTCGTATTGAGCGCGAGCCGCATGCAATCACGCGCCAGGGGCTCGTCGTCGACGATCAGGGCGCGGACCGCGGCCGTCGCGCGTGGGAGCGCAACGTTAGGCACCGACAGCGACATCTCGACCCTCTGCAGTGGTGTGGAATGGCAGCAGCACTCGGGCGCGGACGCCTCCGCCCGGGACATCCGCGACGTCCAGCGACGCCGCCTCCGGTCCGTACAACTCGGCCAGCCGCGCCCGCGTGTTCGACAGCCCGATGCCGTCGCGCGGCGCTCGCCCGTCGAGCGGGATGAGTCCGTCCCCACTGTCGCGGACCGCGAGCTCGACGTGCAGTCCCGAGCGACGCGCGGACACGCGCAGCTGCGCCGGACCTGGACGTCGCCCGATGCCGTGGCGCAGCGCATTCTCCACGAGCGGCTGGAGGATGAGCGGCGGCACCAGCGCCGCACGCATCTCGGGCTCGATGTCCCACGTCACGCGGAGGCGATCGCCGAAGCGAACCAGCTCGATGTCCACGAAGCGACCGAGGTAGGCAAGCTCGTCGGAGAGCGGAATCTCCGCGGGCATCTCGCGATCCAGCGTCGTTCGCAGCAGGTCGCCGAGCCGCGCGAGCATGTCGATGGCGGCGGCGTGCTCGCGCTTGCGAACGAGACCAGCGACGGCATTAAGCGTGTTGAACAGAAAGTGCGGGTTGAGCTCCATGCGAAGCGCGTGAATGCGCGCCTCGACGAGATTGAGCTGCAGCCGCGCGGCGCGCGATTCGGTCTGCGCCGCGGCAACCGCCATGCGCCGGAAACGCGTGAAATACGCGAACGAGTAGTAGACGCTGAGCGTCGCGGCGTAGATGAAAATATCCGTCGCTATGTAGCGGGCCTCGAAAGAGCTGACGGCACGCCCCAGCGTCGGGAAGGATTTCGTGGGGCCGACTGCCCAGAAGTACACGGCGCTGAAGACGGCGATCTGGCCGACCGAGAGGATGAGCGCGACACCCGTGTGAATGAGCGCGCTGCTTCGCCACCTGCCACCGTCGAACCGGAAGCGCTGAGCGAGCCGGAGAACGACGGGCATCAGCACCATCCACGTCGACCACCACAGCGCGTTGTCGCGAAGCACCAGCAGGAACGGCCGAGGGCTGTCCTGGATCTGGGACATCACGTAGTTCATCGCGCACTCGAGGACGCCAATGGCCGCGACCGTGGCCACACCGACGAGCGACGCGAAGCGCCAGTCGATCTCCTCCTGCTCCTCGGAGAATCCGGGGTCGACGGGTTGGATGCTGTCAGTCATGGGGTGCCGAAGGCGTGTCATCCCGAGCGCCAGCGAGGGACCTGGTGTGCGAAGCTCGTAACATGCTCCGAGATTCGCAACCAAGGTCCCTCGTACCGGCCCGAGATGGGAACGCCGTGGGCCGAACTGTGATTTTCGCCGTCCGAGCCGTGACGCGCTATTCCTCCCGCAGCGCCGCGACCGGCTCGACTCGCGCCGCCCGCCAGGCCGGCATCGCGCCCGCGGCGAGCCCTACGAGCGCGAGCACCACGGTGGACCCGATGACGGTTGCCGGGTCCGATGGCGACAGGCCGTACAGAAATGACGTCACCCACCGCGTGCTCGCGAGCGCCGCCAGGGCGCCGACGATCACACCGGCAGCGACCAGACGCGTGACCTCACCGAGCACCAGTCGCATCACGCGCCCCTGGTCCGCGCCTAACGCAATGCGGATCCCGATCTCGTTGCGGCGCCGGGCCACGCTGTACGACAGCGTGCCGTAGAGCCCGACCGTCGCGAGGAGCAGCGCCAACGCGCCGAAAAATCCCGAGAGCGATGCGAGCAGGCGCTCGCGCGACAGGGAGGCATCGACCTGCGTGGACAACGGCGTGAGCTCGAGCGCCACGGACCGATTGACCTCCGCGACCATGGACTTGATCGCCGGCGCGATATCGCCCGCCGCGCCGTTCGTGCGCACGGCGTACTGCGGATATGCGCCAGGCTCCGAGTCCTGCGCCACCGCGATGTAGATGGTCGGCAGGATCTCCTCACGCAGGTCCTGGTACTTCGCATTCCTCACGACACCCACGATCTCGACCGGCGCGCTGAGACTGTCGCCGATCTTCGTGCGGTAGGTCTTGCCCAGTGGGCTCGCGCCATTGAAGAACTTCTTCACCACTGCCTCGTTCACCAGGCCGACGCGAGGGCTGCCCAGCCGATCGCGATCGGTGAAGTCGCGGCCGGCCAGCAGCGACGTACCGAGCGTCGCGAAATAGCCGTCCGACACCTCGTTGAAGTACGCGAGGCCGTCCTTCTCGCTCCTGGGCGTGAACCCGTCGACCAGGATGAAGTCGTTCCACGCGCTGCCACTGATGGGCGTGAGCTGCGATTCGGCCGCGCTCACCACGCCCGGGAGCGCCCGCATCCGGGTCAGGAGCTCGTGCCGGACGGCGCTCCGCGACTTCTCGGGGATGCCCGCGTGGCTCAGGTCCATGCTCACGAGCAGCACGCCCTCGCGTTGGAAGCCAGGATCGAGCTCGGTGAGGTTGCGGAACGTGCCTAACAGCAGCGCGGCACCGATCACGAGCACGAGCGACAGCGCGATCTGTCCGACCACCAGCGCCTTTCCGAGAGCGAAGCGCGTATGCCCTTCGGCGATTCCCCGTCCGCCGGCCTTGAGTGCGGCCTGCGGGTCGATGCGGGTCGAGCGCCACGCCGGCGCCAGCCCGAACAGCACGCCGGTCGCCACCGCCACGATCAGTGTGAACGCGAGCACTCGACCATCGACCGCGAGGTCCAGCGACACCTGCGACTGTCCGCTCGACAGCGATCGGACGAGCACCGCACTGCCCCACCGCGCGAAGAGCGCGCCGGCCAGCGCACCGAGGCCCGCGAGGAGGACGCTTTCGGTGAGCAGTTGTCGCACGAGTCGGCGGCGCCCAGCGCCGATCGCGAGGCGAATCGCCATCTCGCGGCCGCGCACCGCGGCGCGCGCGAGCAACAGATTCGCGACGTTCGCACAGGCGATCAGCAGCACGAGCGCGACAACCGCCATGAGCACGTTCAGCGCCTTCTGATACTCGAGACGCACGTAGGACAACCCGTTAGGCGCCGGCTTGACGCCAAGCTGTTTCTTGACGTAGTTGGCCTTCTCCGCGGCGCCCCAGTCGTTGGGGATCGTCGCGGCGTACACCGCGGGCGCGAGCGCGGCCACGCGCGCCGCGAGCTGCGTCGGCGTCACGCCCGGTTTCGGACGGCCCATGATGTACAGGTACCAGGTGCTGCGCGCGTCGAGCCCGGGCCGCAGACAGAGCGGCGCGTAGATCTGCGGTGATTCGCCCACGTTCACCCCGAAGAACGATTGCGGCGTCACACCAACGATCACGTGCGGCTTGCGGTCCAGGGTGATCGTCTTGCCGACGGCGGACGGCGCTCCGCCGAACTCGCTCTTCCAGAAGCCGTAGCCCAGCACGGCAACGGCAGGACAGCCGCGGACGTCGTCCGAGCGCGCTAGCAGACGACCCACCTCCGGCCGGACGCCGAGCGTGGAGAAGAAGTCGCCGCTCACGGAGATGCCGCGCGCGCGCCGCACTTCCCCACCGGCCGTGAGATTGTACTGGTCGTTCCCGTAGGCGAACACGCCCGAGAACATGTCCTGGCGGTCGCGAATCTGCTCCCAGATCGGGTTGGTGAACACGCCGCCGCCCTTGGGGTCGCCCATCGTGACGCGCACGAGCTCTTCGGGCCGGCTCACCGGCAGCGTCTTGAGCACGACGGCGTTGATGAGGCTGAAGATCGCCGTGTTCGCCCCGATGCCCAGGCCTAACGAAATGATGGTGACGAGCGCGAACCCCGGGCTCGCGCGCAGTGCGCGCGTCGCGTACCGGACATCGGCACCGACCGACTCCAGCCACGTCATGACGTCGGCATCGCGCGTGCGCTCCTTCTGCATGCTCGGATTCCCGAAGCGCCGGCGGGCTTCGCGACGCGCCTCCGGCTCGCTCATCCCCCGGGCCATCAGGTCGTCCGCCCGTTCGGCCATGTGAAACGCCATCTCGCGCTCGATATCCGCCGACAGCCGGTTCGAGCGGAGCACGTTGACGAAGCGCCGGTACCATCCCATCGGTCGTATCCTCGGTGCGGGAGCTCGAGAGAGCTCGTGAAGCACTCGTTATGCGAAGCGGAGCACGCGCGTGACGCCTTCCGTGAGACGAGCCCAACTCTCCTGCTCGGCCGCCAGTTGCTTCCTCCCGGCCGCAGTGAGCACGTAGAACCGCGCCTGGCGGTTCTTCTCGGTGGTCCCCCAATCGGCGCGCACCCAGCCATCCTGCTCCATGCGGTGAAGCGCTGGGTACAGCGACCCTTCCTCCACGCGCAGCAGCTCGGCCGACGCGCGCTGGATGTGCGCGGTGATGCCGTAGCCGTGCATCCGCCCCTGGGAGGCGAGCGTCTTGAGCACGAGCAGGGCAAGGGTACCCTGCAGGATGTCGTTGCGTTGTCTGGGCATGGGCTCCTGGCAGATCTAGCTATCCATAACTAGCTAGGGCAGACGGTACATGCTCAGACAACGCCAGTCAACAAAGCGTTGGCTGCTGTCACCCCGAGCGAGCGAAGCGAGTCGGGGGAGGACCTGGCAACCCTCCGTTGGCCCCGGTGTACTAATCCCTCACGGAGGGATTGCACATGCCATCGTTTTTCAATGTTCGCGGGCGCGCTGTCGCGCTCGCTCTGAGCGTCGCGCTTGGCGCGCCGGCGTCAGCCGTATGGGCAGCGCCTTTGCCGACAGATTCCGCACCCGCCACCCGCTCGGTGGAGCTCACCGAGCGCGATGTCGCGGCGTCGAACGCCAAGGTGCGCGCCGCGTATGCCGACCTCGCGACCATGTGGGTCCGCGGTTTCGCGCAGATGCGCGAGCGGTTCGCCGCGCCACAGCTGCTCCGCTACCGCGGCGCCGTCCGGAGCGCATGCGGCGTCATGCAACCAAACAACGCGGCATACTGCCCGCGCGAGAACGCGGTCTACTATGACGAAGTGTTCGTCGCCGCCCAGGCGAAGAGCGCGGCATCGGAGCTTGGCACTGACGGCGACATGGCCGGCATCGGCGTGATCGCCCACGAGATGGGCCACGCTGTCGCCATGCAGCTCGGCTACGAATCTCCCGTGGCGTACGAGAACGAAGCCGCGGCGGACTGCCTCGCGGGCGCGTTCGCGAAGCACGCCGACACGAGCGGCTCCCTCGAGAAGGGCGACGTCGAGGAAGCGTTCTTCGGGATGGCTGCCGCAGCCGATCCAACGCCCGAGCTCACGGGCAACCGCCGCATCGACCGCGTGATCATCAGACGGGCCGCATCGATGGCGCACGGGTCCAGGGAGCAGCGGACCGAGAACTTCCGCACCGGCCTGAATGGCGGCGCGGGTGCATGCTTCGACGAACTGGCGGGGATCAACTAGCCTGTCATCCCGAGCGAGCGGAGCGAGTCGAGGGATCCTTGCTTTCCTTGTAGAGGGCCCGCGTCTCTGCCGGGACGCCAAGGATTCCTCGCTGCGCTCGGAATGACAACTAGTCTCTCAGCGTCTCCACCGGATTCACCGCCGCCGCTCGTCTCGACGGGACGTACGCGGCGGCAAGCGCGGCGATGAGCACGACTGCGGCACCGCTCACGAGCGCCGTCGCGTCGAACGCCGGCAGCATCGGGATACGCGCGGCGCTGAATCGGGCCATGCCCAGCGCGAGCAGCGAGCCCGCCGCCACACCGGCAATCGCCAGGCGCACCGACTGCCTGACGACCAGCCCGACGACGACCCGCCGCGTCGCTCCCAGCGCAACGCGGATGCCGATCTCCTTTCGGCGAATCTCCACCACGTACGCGAGCACACCGTACACGCCGGAGATCGTGAGCAGCAGCGCAATCCCACCGAGCAGCGACGCGACCCACTGCGCCGCGCGGAACGGGTACGCCTGCACGGCCATCGACTCATCCAGCGTATGGAGTTCCACCGAACCGGTGGGATCGATCGCACTCAGCGCGCCTCGGATGGACCGCTGTTCAGCGCCTGCCGAGGCTCGCGTTCCGACGATCAGCGTTGCACCAGCCGACTCGATGGTCGTAGGCTCGTACACGACCGGACGATCGCGCCGTTCGCCGACGAACCCGAGGACGACGTTGCTCGCGACGCCAATCACGCGGGCCGAGCGCATGGGCGCGGCAGCGTCTCGGCTCGCCCGCCCGAGGCGAATCGTCGCCCCAACGGCGTCGCTGGCTGGCCAGAGCTCCCGAGCCGCAGCCTCGTTGACGACCACCACAGGGCTGCCGGCGCGCGCCTCGTCGATGGAAAACGTGCGCCCGCGGACGAGCGGGATGCCTAACGCCGCGAAATACTCCGGCGACACGCGGAGCGACGCCGCGGTTCCGGCCTCGCCTGCTGGCACACCGGACACGGCGATCGCCGGGATCCTGCCGTCGAACGGCGCTCGTGACGTGGCAGCGATCGTACTGACCCGCGGCTCGGCGCGGAGATGTTCGACCACAGCGGCGTGCAGCGCCGCAGGCGACTGGACCTGGAGCAGACCGGTGGTCTGGAACCCGACATCGAGGTCGTCGAGCCGCGACGAGTTGCGCACCAGGATGCCGCTCATCTCGAGCAGCATGGCGCACATCATCACCTGCCCGATTACCAGACCATTCCGGATTCGCGTGGGCCGCACGGCAGCGCCGAACTCGCCACGCATCGCGTCGACGACGTTCGTGCGCGTGGCCTGCAGCGCCGGGAGAAGGCCAAACGCCACCGCCGACACAATCGCACCAGCGAACAGAAACGCGAACAGTCGCGCGTCGGGCGAGAGGGATACGACGCGGATGTAGGAGACGAATATCGCCGGCACGGTCGCGACGAGCAGCTTCAGCCCTGCACTGAGCAAGACGCGAGAGAGAACGAAGCCGGCCACGCCCGCCGGAACCGCGAGCAGCAGCGCCTCGGTGAGCAGCTGCCTGACGAGTCGCGCGCGCGCGGCGCCGAGTGCGAGGCGGATCCCGATTTCCCGTTGCCGCGCCATACCGCGCGCGAGCATCATGTTCGCGACGTTTGCGCAGGCGATCAACAGGACGAGCCCGAACAGCGCGAACACCGGCGACAGCTCGAGCATCGTCTCGGACGACATGAAGGTCGCGGTCGCGCGCGATTCCATGGTGACGGTCGCGACGCGCTCCGTCTCGGGGCGGTCGGCCGTCAGCGCCGCGGCCCACTCGCCTAACGCGAGACCAGCGCTTGTCTGGGACAGCCCTGGCGCCAGACGACCGACGATTCTCACCAGCGGTTGGTCGGGATCGGACGTGTCGACCCCGTCGACGAGCGCGCCGGCCATCGTGATCGGCGCCCAGAAGTCCAGTGGCACGTCGGTCAGTCCGTCGAATCCCTCGCGCGCCACACCGATGATCTCGAACGTCCGGCCCCGCAGCAGCACGCGCCGGCCGACGACACTCGAGTCACTGCCGAATTTCGTGCGCCATGCGCGATGGCTGAGCACGATCACCGGCGACCCACCCGCGGCTTCGGCGTCGGCCGGCGCGATCGTCCTGCCTAACGCCGCCGGCACGGCCAGCATGGTGAAGTAGTTCCCGGTCACCGCCTGGAGCATCAGCGGTCCGCCATCCCGCCGGACCAGGATCCAGCGATACGCAAAGCTCTCCGCGAACGCGGGGTTCGCGCGCGCCATGGCGGCATACTCGTTCAACGTCGCGTTCCGGGCCCGCCCGCTCCGGTCTCGGAGGCTGATCTCGTACAGCGATCGCGGGTCGCGGACCGCGAGCGGTCGCAGCACGTAGGCGTCGAAGATCGTGAACGCGGTGGTGACGAGTCCGAGCCCGAGCCCGATCGTCAGCACCACGGTGAGCGCGAAGCGCGGCGAGCCGCGAAAACTGCGCAGCGCGTACCGCACATCCTGCCCGATCTGCTCCACCGCGTCGACGCGCGACGCGTCGCGCGCCTGTTCCGTGAGGACCGTGATGTTCCCGAACGCACGACGCGCTGCCATGCGCGCATCGGCTGGCGGCTCGCCATTCGCGATGCGTCGCTCTACGTCACGTTCGAGGTGACCGCGTATCTCCTCATCGAGCTCGGCGTCGCTCCGCCCGCGCCTGACGAGATCGCGCACGCGCACCGCGATCGTGCGGAGGGTGCGCACGCTAGCCGCCGTCCAGGATGAGGCCGAGGGCAGTCGCGAACCGCTCCCAGGCCTCGCGCTCCACCGTCAGCTGCTTGCGACCGGCGGCCGTGAGCTCGTAGAAGCGCGCGCGCCGATTGTTGTCCGACACGCCCCATTCGGCCTTCACGAACCCCTGGGCCTCGAGGCGACGCAGGGCGGGATACACGGAGCCGTAGTTGATCTCCAGCGCACCCTTCGACACGACCTGGATGGACTGCGTGATGTCCCACCCGTTCGCGCGCCCGCCTCGCAGGAGCCGGAGCACGATGAGATCGAGTGTTCCCTGCAGCAGGTCGGTTTTCGCGTCGCCCATGGGCTGGCTCCTATTGACTGCTAATAGGTAGCCAGTCTCCTATTACCCGTCAATAGGAGTATGTCAGTCGTGCGGACGCCGGTTCGACCAGCTCAGTCCCGGTATGGCGATTCCCCGTCATCGTCATCGTCCGTCGCGGCGCCAGCGAATGTCGTGAGCGACGCGGCGGGAACGAGCGAGCGGGCGAGGTCCACGAGCATCGGGCTCAAGTGGCCGCCATACCGCAGCAGTGAGGCAGCGCGGCTCCGGCGCGCGAGCAGGAACGCGATCGGAGCCATGTCGCGCTTCGCCGCGTTGCACTCCGGACAGGCGAGTACGAGGTTGTCGCGCCGATCGTACGCCGACTGGCCGCGGCGCGGCTGGACGTGGTCGAGCGTCATGACGGCCGGCTTGAACTTGCGCTCGCAGTACGCGCAGACCGGGCCGTGCTCGGCCAGAAGCCAGCGACGCGTCTCCGCGTAGGCTGACCGGTGGGTGGGGCTCGACGTCAGTCGAGCGGATGCGGCGTGTGACCAGTCGGGACTCTTCCCGGAGGATCGGCCGCGACGTGAGCGGCTCGACTTCTTCTTCGGCACTGCCGGCGGCGCAGCCGTTCTCGCGACAACCGGACGGAGCGTCGCGCGAGCTGCAGGCGCGGGACGACCGGGAGGCGCGGGGCGACCGGACGACGCGGCGCGAGCCGACGGTGCAGGCCGCGCTGGCGGCGTTCGCGTCTTGGTCGGCGGGGTAGCTGGAGCTGGTTGGCGCCCGGGAAAG
>JADMIO011283401.1_pt1 | contig 48217 bp, 41 predicted proteins | sample 8958161 | NCBI WGS metagenome assembly JADMIO01 (sample SAMN16585339, study PRJNA669376) | soil metagenome | isolation source: Crop rotation soil | place: USA: Cullars Rotation, Alabama | collected 2011
TTTCCCTAGATCTTGATCACAGCCCCATCCATTTTCATAACAACGGCCCAAATTGATTTGAGCCGCAGCAACTCCTTGAGCGGCTGCTTGGGTGTACCATTCAAAAGCTTTCCCTAGATCTTGATCGCAGCCCCGTCCATTTTCATAACAACAGCCCAAATTACTTTGAGCCGCAGCAACTCCTTGAGCGGCTGCTTGGGTGTACCATTCAAAAGCTTTCCCTAGATCTTGATCGCAGCCCCGTCCATTTTCATAACAACAGCCCAAATTACTTTGAGCCGCAGCAACTCCTTGAGCGGCTGCCTGAGTGCACCATTCAAAAGCTTTCCCTAGATCTTGATCGCAGCCCCATCCATTTTCATAACAACAGCCCAAATTGAATTGAGCTGTAGGATTTCCTCGAGCGGCTGCCTGAGTGTACCATTCAAAAGCTCTCCCTAAATCTCGATCGCAGCCCCATCCATTTTCATAACAACGGCCCAAATTGTTTTGAGCCGCAGCACATCCTTGAGCGGCTGCTTGGGTGTACCATTCAAAAGCTTTCCCTAGATCTTGATCACAGCCCCATCCATTTTCATAACAACGGCCCAAATTGGTTTGAGCCGCAGTATCTCCTTGAGCAGCTGCTTGGGCATACCATTCAAAAGCTTTCCCTAGATCTTGATCGCAGCCCAATCCATTTTCATAACAATGGCCCAAATTGGTTTGAGCCACAGCACTCCCTCGAACTGCTGCTTCAAAATACCACTTGAAAGTCTGTAAGGGCTGCTGCAACTTTGAAAAAGTTCCACCTAAAAGTTCAGCTATTTCTAGCTTTTCCTGTTCTGAAGAGGCTAATTCAAATTCCTTTTCGAGCTCTAGAATAATACTCGAGCTTACTTCAGAAAATTTCTGGCATGGGCTTTCTTTATTTCCACCAGGTGAAAAAAGAAAAAAAGGAGCATTATCGGGAGAGACCACTTCCACTCTCTGGTGCGCAGGACAAAAATAAATAAAATGGGACTCCACCATACACTCTGAAGCAAAAATTGGTTTTTGAATCACTTGCGCAAATTGTGGCGCGAATTTTTTTCCTGTTTTACAGCAGAGAGAAATGGCAGTCGTGTTGGGCTCAAAAGAGGTGTAATCTTTGACTCGCAAATCGTCCACTGTGTAGACAGATTCAGGTCCCATTTGAAATCCCCGCTCAAAACCATGAGCATTGAATATAAGAATTTCAGGCGATCTGACTTGACTCACTTCTACAAGCTGATTCGCTATCCCTTCCTTTTGATGGATCACACTTACAAAAACGCGAAATCCCTTTTTGGCTAAAAAAAGCCAGTTAAGACGGGTCTGAAAATCGGAAAGAGCGCCGTTATGATCATAAGGAGCTTGCAAGATGAGAACTACAGGGGCATCCTGCCCTTTTTCTAGATTGAGCTGATCGAGCCTAGTTATGATTCGAGTTTCCGAAGGTACTATTTTCACTGGTTCTACTTTGCGGCGTATGAACCGATTCCAGACAAAGTTTCCCGCACTTACTGCAAAAGTAGAGGCCGCTGCCATTTTCAGAGTTGCGCCAGCAAAGAGGGCCCCTCCTGCCGAAGCAGCTGCCAAAGCCCCACCGACTACCACTTCTCGAAAACTGGGAAGATAGCGCGTAACCCTATATAAACAGCTTGTATTACTTAAGTAAGTATCTATTGACATCCAAATATTATAATATAAATATTGTTATAATTAAATAAACAATATAGGTATAAATAATAAGTTTCTGATTATAAGAATATTAAGAAAACATGCCATTTATTTAAAATTTATAATATGTTAATATTAAATTAAATAAATCGGAGAACTGTCATGGTTACAAACGTAACACCCAATTCCTATATTACACAAAATGCAGACATATTGGCTTCAGAGTTTGGAGTAGCCCTTGCCCAGGCGGAAGAGCTGATCGATGATTTGAAAAAACAAGATGCGAAAACGACGACCCAGCAACTTGAAAGTCTTTTGATCGAGTACATTATCGCTCAAATGAGTGGCGATGAGGATGGAGCGAAAGCCGTTGCAGGGCAAATCGCTGCGGCGGTTCACTCTTATGGCACGGATATACAAAACGCAAATGCGCTGAAAGAAAAAGTGAAATCAATGGCGGGCAACCCCACTGCAGATGGATTGGCATACCTACAGAATTTAATCAAAACTCTGGAGCAAGATCTCTCCTCTGGAGATATGAGCAACCTAGCTAATCTTTAATTCTGCCGAAAATCTTGCCAGGATTTTGGAGGGAGGTTGCAATGGCTGGGGATGATAAAGAGCGTTAGGTAGACAAACGCGAGCACCTGGTCATTTTGCAAGAAAGGCGGGAGTGGATAGCCGTGGATGTAGTTGAGGACAACCATCCAACAAATGGGAATGATATGAAGTAAGTGTGCGCGCGAAAACCTGGGATGGAAAGAGAGAAGAGCGAAGAGCGCAAAGAGAAAGGCGCAAAAGAGCTCGTTGAGATGCCAAAGCAAAATGGGCTCTTCATACGAAAAGACAAAGCCACTCACGGCCAGCCAAAGGGCCAAGACCAATTCTACCCACCGCGCCCACATTTCAGTTAACTCCCTAGTCAAATATAAGACAAAACGCTTGCTGCGACTTTGTCAAATCGATCCTCTTCGCTCACCTTGCTTTTCAAGCAATGGTCTCGCTCACACGGATCACTTCGTTTCGATTTGTCCTTGTCTCGCTGGCGCCTTTTGTTTTCCCTTATTTGCCTAGCGAGTTAACATCTCCTCTCCTACTTCAACGGCGATTTGAGAAGGCCTTCCCACAAGAGTATTCCAAACGAGCCGTTTGTCCTTCGTCTTCTCCCAAATCTTCCGCAAATAGACGAGGCAAAATTTCACCTCCCTATAAGCAAGGCCGATGAGAATGAGAGAAATGGAAGCGGTGATCATGCAAGGAAAACACCAAGCCCCAACTACCGTTCCTTGCATGGCGATGAGAAAAATACTGACCATGCCAACGGGAATTACATCGATCCCAAAGAGAATCACAAGCCAAGGCCGATCTTGCCACCTGCGCGTCGATCCTGCGAGAGCAAAAAAGATATCTCCTAAATAGGCTAAAGCTCCCAAAACAGAATCGGGAACAAAAATCAATTTGGTAATCTGCGTGGAGACATTGGAAGTGAGAACCTTCTCCGTTTCTCCATGAAATACAGGATCCCAAACTTCATGGATGAAACGCCATTGGTAAAGCCCCATGTAGATAGCAATCGATAGCGCGACAAAGGCAATCGCCGCAATCGCAATTCTCTGACCCCAAGCAGATGGATTTGAAACCTTCATATATATATCACTCGTGATTGAAAAATCGTTTCTGGCGACGCCCTGCCCCAAAGATGATACATCTTCGGGGGCCCCTGGGCGACTGGCGTCGGACAGCCACTGAATTTATGTCCCGCTTGCATTGCTAAACTTTCTAAGTTTAGCTTCTTTAGCGCCGACAAGGTCTGGCACAAATTCAGGGCGCCTCCTTGTCATATTCCGATTTTTGAATCCCTCTCGATATACCTCACCATGCCGATTTAAAAAAATTTTTACAACATTAATAAATTTATTTATATTACCATTTTAATAATAATTATTTACTATTTAATATTATATTGAAAAAATATATAGATAAATAATATAATGTTATAAATTTATTCGAGATATTAGATGAATGCTTTTGTTTCTAATTCATCAAGCCAGTGTATCCCGCTCCATCTTCCGGGAGCTGCCGCCGAAGCACCCAGTTTTCAAGAGATCCTTAGCTCAGTTCAACTAAATGGGATAACCACAGGGGATCTTGCAAATCTTGCCCCCAAAATTGCTTCTCTGTCAGCTCTGGAAAGGTTACAACTCCTAACAGCTTCCAAAACGGGCGACAGAGCGAATCCGCCCGTATTCATCGAACTGGCAAATCTCGATGTAGAATCCCAGACGGCAATTACCGCCGGCATTATAAGCGATCTAGTGAAGAGAGGACTTTATCTAGACACAGAAGACTACCTGGCAATTCCCCCTCAGGCCTACGATGCAAGGGTCCACGCGTTAAGAACTCTCACTCAAGGAACTATTGCAGAGGCAAACGAATTAGCCCCTCTTACACACGCCTTGGATTTCCATGAACGACAGGAACAGCGCCTTCTTCTTCAATATCTGACAAAAGAAGAAATGGAAAGGGTTCAGAAAACAATGAATGATCCAAGAATTCCTCAAATCGGTCATCTGATTTCAAATAGCCAATGGGAGGAACTTTTCAAAGACTACGCAGGCATCGAAAAAAGCACCGAGCTGAGCTATATTCTGATCGGAGCTTATTGCCAAAAATACATAAATCTTGAAGACCTTGCGACTGCTTTGATGTTCAACCGTGTTTTTTGCAACACTCAGGAAGGACAGCGTCAGATTTTGCCGATCACAGAAGGACTCATCGATGAAATGGGCAATCTATCGGCCAAAGACAAGCTGGATATTTTTCAAGCAGTCCAAAAAACCAGAGCCAATCAGAGATTTCTGATCCTGATAAAACGCGAAGCATTTGACCCCATTAGTTTCGTATTTCTCTTCAATACATTTTTAGGTGGAAGGAACAAAGGAATACTCAGTCTACTTAAACGGGGACTAGGAGATAGCCTTGATAACATTGAACTCGGAACATTTTCTTTTGGTGTAAGCAATGCCCATTATGGGAACTTATCGCCAGTCATTCACTTGACGCCAACAATGGAAGTCATGGCAGATCATTTAAGACTCGGACGTTCAGATTTTGTGTTGCATTTTCCCGATGAGAACGCACAGGTACATGGCTGTTGCGACAAAACTATCCTTGCTCAGGTACATGACCTTCTTCACACTCATGCGAGATATAAAAGAGGAGATCTCGGCTCCAAAATTCAAGAGCTGCTGTTAGTGCGAATCAAGCGCATTCAGGTGGATCTTGTCCTCAGGGAAAAATATAGCTTAAAGATGAATGATGGGAAGGGGCAAAACAATCCCAGTTTTATCCAAATGCCTACGATGGATGAAATGGTAGCCTGTCTACTGGATCGCGTTGCAGGAGTTATCGTAGATGGAGGATATAGATACGTATATTATGAAGACGCCTCCCTCGCCAAGAATGTGGATATGATCTTTCAAGACCTGGTTGAAGAAGTCATTGAGACTGAATTCGGAGCATTAAAACGGATGCATCAAAAAGCAGCGCGGAATGAAGCCCTTCAGAAAATCGAACATGACAGTGAAGAAGCTTGCGCCTATCAGCTCAATCAAGCGCTTTTGCAGAGTCCAGGACCAGATCTTACTCACTATCGAAACTTGGTCACAGTTCTTCTATACCATAAGCTATCGACGTGGGAAGTATTTTAAAAGATTAGAAAAAATGGAATAAATGGCTTCTGCAAGTTCTACAGTGCAAGGTACTAAAAGATCGAAATCCCCAGATCCTGAGCCTACCTCCCCAAATAAATTTCGAAAACTTTCAGAAGAGAGCGGCACGGAGCTCCCCGCTGCCGCAGCCGCCTCTGCGGCCGTAGCCGGCCCTGTCTTAAGTAGCTCCTCTAGCTCTTCTTCTTCTGCCCCCCCCATGATTTCGATGACTTTAAGGAATCTCACGACGCATCTCCTTTCCCCTTTTATACCAAAACATTGCCTTCTATCGAGGAGCATGAAGCAGAATGGATTGAAAAAACCGGTCTTTCCAAAGCCGACTCTGTCCTTATCGATAAATGGGTCGAAAGCCGATTGCCTACCTGGAGCGCGCTCCCTGCAGATAAAGCCTCTCGCTACACCAAAGAAAAAACCAGACTTCCTAGAACGATCCATGTATTTACCGCCTTTGGGAAAATTTGCGTGCAAGTCCTCTGCAAAACGAAACACAGAATTCAGCCCGTAGGGAAGGGGTATTATAAAGAAGGGAAAATCGCTGTCGAATGGAGAACCAAAACTCTCTGGGTTCAATACGTTGGAATACGCCACATAGATGAAATAAGACAAGGACTTGAAGCCCAAGATCAATTGATAGGCCAGCCGGGCATTTTCCCTACTGCTTGCGGACGCGGTTTCTATAAGCAAAAATCGGGAAAACGAAAATTCAGTTTCTTTGGGCCTCTAAGAGACGGAAGCTGTAGAAATGCTATCCCTCTTCTCCGAACTCAAATCTATTCTGTTGCTCATCAACTTTTGAAAATCCTCTGCGTTCTTGAAAAAGCAAATGTGATCCATATGGATATTAAAAAAGACAATCTTTTGTACAGAATCGATTCAAACCAAAAAATTCACATTGAACTTATCGATTTTGATGTGGCTCTAGTTGAAAAGGAAAGTGATTTAGCGGAATATAGAAACAGTCTTGAAAATGTTGAGCAGACTGACTTTGTGGACGATCGGCTCGATGATATAGCAGAAGTTTCCGTCATTTTCACAGAATTAGACCCTGACGAGACCTTCTTCAGCGAGAATCTTCTAGAGGACCTTCCCAATCAATCGGCCCAAACAAGCCTCGCACAATTTGAAAGCGAATACGCTACCCGCCTCTCTTAAAACTCTTTTTTTAATCTGACAACAAAGAGATGTTTTTGTTAAGATTTCAACAAAATGTCGGAAGCTATCGCCTACCCCCTTTCTCCGAGACCGGGATTCGGGGAATACACTCTTCCAGCCCATAGAAATTTTTCACAAACTCAAACTGCGATTAAAGCTCAAAAAATTGCTTTAGCAATTCTTTTTTCCACATTTGCTATCGTCTCTCTGGTCGTATTGGTTCCGGTTTCTCTTCCCTTCGGCCTCCTTATTTCAGGCCTTCTTTTCTATCTCGCCGCGAAAGCGATCTTGCAAGCGATCGGAACCGCAAATCAATCGCCTCCTCTCCAAGAGCTCCTTCCCAAAGAGGACTTGCCGCGTCTCGCTGAAATAGTTCCCCAATCTTTTGAAGGCTTTGCCACACAAGATGGCCCCGAATCTCAAGGCTGGAGACTCGAGCTCATCCGCTCCGCGCAACATTCCATTTTCATTTCAGGTTGCTATTGCGGGGGAGATACTTTTGATGAAACGCTGAGCGTCATCCAAGAGCGGATGCGCGCGATTCCTACACTTACCACTTCTCTTCTTTCCTCTGCTTTTTATCTCACCTCTAGCAACCGAAGAAAGCTGCAAGAAGTAGAAGCCGAATTCCCAGACCGGTTTGAAGCTCTCGTCACCCCAGAAACCCTGCCCTACGTCTCTCCTCACAATGACGAACTCTTCTTCTTCACCAATCACACTAAAGCCGTCATCATCGATTACGGCTCTTATTTCATGGTCGGAGGAAGCGGCATTGTCGACGGCTGGGCGCAACATAAGGGAGATTCTACACCTCGCAACCTCTCCAGAAACCGCATTCCCCTGGCAAAGGTCATGGAATTTGGAGCCTTTCGCGACATGGACTTTGTCTTCCATTCATCGACACCTGCCCCGCAAGTCTATGTCGAAATGACGCGTCTCTTTGAGCGCGTGCGCCACTATATGAAAGGAGAAATCCATCCATTACTCACAGATCGCCCCCAAGCAATAGAATCTGTCAGCCAAAAATTCGCCCATGAACCCAAGCGATTATCAAACCTTCGTGCGGCTCTCTATACTTTGGGACCTGAACACACGCGCAACCGCTTTTATGAAGACCTTCTCCGACAGATTGAAAGCGCTACCACAAGTATTCATATCGACCACATGTACTTCCATCCTCCCAAAGAACTCCTCGACGCTCTCATTGCCGCCTCCAACCGCGGCGTTGCCATCACTCTCATCACGAACCGCCAAGGAAAAAGACACCCACACCATCATCTCCTCTATGGAGAGCGCTCTCGCTTCTATGCCCAAAAGCTCTTTGAAGGACGCGCCAAACCCAACGTGCATCTCTACGAGTTCCATGTCACCAAAACCACGCTCCACAAAAAAGCGATCGTCATCGACGGAAAAACCTCCTTCATCGGCAGCTCCAACATCAGTTTCCGCAGCCTAACCGGCCACGACTACGAACTCGATCTCAAAATTGAATCAGAAGATTTTGCAGACCAACTCCTCACCTCCATCGAAAGCGACATCCTCCTCTCCCGCCCCATCATCACTCCCCACATCTCCCTCTCCACTCGCTTCTGGTCCTCCCTCCAATCCTTAGGAAAAACCCATCTCTAAAGTTCAATCCATTTTTGAAAGAAACTCTTCCAATTTCTTTTCGAAACCTTCCGCTTTTGCCCAGCGCTTTAAATCATTGAGATTTATTTTATGATCTTCAGCAACTAATAGAGCTTGTTCCAAAGCTTGTTTGTCATTCCAATGAAAAAAAGAAGCGAGACGATCCTTCACACAATCTGTGGGAGATAACAGCTTCAATGAACCTGTGGCTGTTTTTAAAGTTTTAAAACGGTGAATCGCTTCATTTCCGACCGAAATAGGCGGAGTCACAAAATCGATCAGATAAAAGCAGTCTTTGCGGAAAAAACATCGCCCCTTTCTTTTAAAACCGATCTTCTTGAAAACTTTTTCAACCTGTTTGATCTCTTCATAAGTAACAAAATCTAAATCTGAAGACTGGTAGCGATTATGGCTATAAATAGAAACGCAGGCGCCACCAACTAGAACAACATCAATCCCATTTTCTTTTAAAGTCTCATAGATAAAACAGGCCAATTCTTTGAGATCGATATTTGAAAAGTTCATCATTCTACAAAGGCTTACCTGTTCTGCGAGGGCGTTTCCGTTTTTTAGGTTGATATTGGGTCTGAGTATGCAAAGGCAAAAAAGTATAAACTTTTTCGGCAAGAGCTTGGATCTCTTTCAAAAATGGGTAGCGAGGATTCCATTGAAACACCCGCGTCTTTCCCTCCAAAAAACTCACTAAAAGCCCTCCCGCTTCGAGCTTTCGCAACGTCTTCTGAATAGGATCTAAAGAAGATCCAAATGCGCGCTTGAGTTCTGTTGCATGGGCTTTTTCATGCAACCATAAGTACATCAAGATTTTCTCAACGTTTTTGTTCGCAAAAAAATACTCAAGCATCTTTCTACCTATATAATAGGTTTTATAACCGATTTGATAGGTTTTTGTCAATTTTCATTTCTTGCTCTAAAACGGGAGCTCGGCTACGTTCCAAAATATGGAAAAAAAGCATCCCTGGAGAGCGCGCTTAGGAGTGGGCATTGCCATGCTTATCCTCTCTTTTGTGGGGATGATTTTGACCGACATAGAGGCCGCCGGCGGATGGAACTATTGGCGCTGGACGGTGCCTATCTATGCACTCTTGGCTCTTTGGCTGAGTTGGTATTTGAGAAAACGTGAGTTCAGTTTCAGCGCCGTCACTCTCTGGCACGAACTGCTGCATTGGGTAGGACTCATCGCCTCTGTATTTCTCATCACCTTCTTCGTCGACCTCGGCATTCTCAGCCGGTTTTTAGCAGGACTTTGCGTCCTGACCCTCCTCGCTCAAGCCATTTTCATTGCAGGGATTTATATCGAATCAACCTTCATCTGGATCGGAATCGTCATCGGTCTTCTCACTTGCGGCGTCGCCTTCCTCGAAGAATATCTTTACGCCTTTGCCATCCCCCTCCTTCTCCTCGGAGCCGGAGCCGTCACCCTCGCCATCTGGCGTTCCCACCGCAAACACCACCCCAAATCTTAACCTAAATTTTTTTCTAATATTGAATTTAATTAATAAACAATATATTATTCTTAACATAAAATAACTCAAAAAGTTTTAATTAATGACAATCAAAGCAATACAAGAATTCGCCTATCAAGCTGCCAAAGCTTTAAACCCTCAATCATATGCAGACCGAGCGATTCTTCAAGCCAGTGCCGCAGCAATAGTAACAGTTGCTGCAGCGAGCCTAATAACAGGTCCAGTCATTGGGGCCCTCAGAACGATTATGACTACAGCAGCTGGGATAAGTTCTATTTATGTGATCCATCGCCTGACTTCTCCCACTCAAAGAGAACCTCAAAGTCCAATAAAAACTTCCCCACCCTCTTCTTTGAGACTACGCCAGAGACATGTTCAAGCCCCAACTTTCTCTTCTCCAAATGCCAGAAACTCTTTCCAGATTCCCCCGGCTGTAACGAATGCCGCTGCGACTCTTGCAAGGGATACACTTAGAGCAGTTGCGACTCTTCCAGAAAGTCTAGGTCCTGTTTCTCCTCCGCTACAAAAAGCTCCAGAACCCGCTACCGACCCTTCTATTGAAGAACGAGCCCGAAATTTTTCTCGGGCTACGCGACACAACAATTTGGGACAAGCTCAAGAACTGCTTAATGGGGTAAGCGCAGAGCAGCAATATCAGTTTACTCAAGCTGCGCTCAGGCATAAATGTGTCGACTGGACTCCTTTACATTTCGCAGCTGCCCGAGGTCATACGCATATTGTCGACTGGTTCATGACCGCAAATCCAGGTTCTGCTACCATTCAAGATCATGGAGGCCGGACCCCTGTACATTTCGCAGCTTCCCGAGGTCATGCGCATATTGTCGACCGACTCGTAACAGCAAATCCAGGTTCTGCTACCATTCAAGATCATAGTGGCTTGACTCCTTTACACATCGCAGCTTTCCGAGGTCATGCGCATATTGTCGACCGACTCGTAACAGCAAATCCAGGTTCTGCTACCATTCAAGATCATAAGGGCTTGACTCCTTTACACATCGCAGCTGCCCAAGGTCATGCGCATATTGCCGACCGACTTGTAATAGCAAATCCAACTTCTGCTGGCATTCAAAATGACATGGGATGGCCCCCTATATGCGTCGCAGCTGACTACGATCGATTAGATGTTGTCGACAGACTTTTAAAAGTGAATTTAGGTTCTGAATATAATGAAAGCCTCACTTTTCTTCTGCGGTTGGCGAAACTTTTTAACAAACCACAAATTATCCGCGTTTTTGAGAAAGCCGGAAAAAAACTCCTTGCTTGCGAGCTTTCTGCAGCCTCGCTCTTAAAGAAGAAGGCCGCCGCTACAACGCTACAACGCCTTGTGAAAAACGACCTTTTCGAACCCAGAGTATTCGGCATTGTCAATCAATTTTTAAATTAATGAAAAATTAGAGTTTTAATTGGCAATTAGCGCAGTAAAAGATTTAGTTTCAAGAGCCCATGAAGCTCTTGCGCTTCCTGACGCAAACCGAATGCTTATACAAGCAGGGGCTGTCGTCGCAGTCGCTGGGGTGAGTTTAGCGACAAGCTACCTCATGAATTCTTGGAAAGAAGGAATGGCTGCCGCAGTCCTCGGAACAGCAGCCGCAATTTATGGACTCAGCCGCACTGGCTCTGCATTGCCAGATTTGCGAGAACCAGAAGACTCCATTGCGATCGAAGTGCATTCAACAGAGGAAGAACTTCTTCAAAACGAACTTAGAGAATGGGCGGGATACTCCAACAATCGAAAAGAAGCCGCCCACCGAATTTTAGAGGCCTTTAAGAATAACGCAACTGAGTTAAATTTAAGACACCTTGCCATAGACTCTCTTCCCGATTGTATAGGGCGGCTCATCCATTTGACCCATTTAGATCTCTCGGAAAATCAGGTTAAAAAAGTAAAGATCCCCGACACCCTCACCCAACTCACCACATTGCGCCTCTATGACAATTGCCTGGACAATGTGGAGATCCCAGCTACTCTCACCAACTTGACTCTCCTGAATCTTTGTGATAACCAAATTCCAAATATCGCAATCCCTGCAACCCTCACCAAACTCATCTATCTGAATCTTTCTCAAAATCAGCTTCAGCATGTAGAGATCCCTGATACTCTTATCAATTTGCAAAGTTTGCATCTATCTGAAAATCAGCTTCAACACATACAGATTCCGGCAACTCTTATCCATCTATCGGAACTGTATCTTTATGAAAACCAGCTTCAGCATATAGAGATCCCAGCTACTCTCACCCATCTGACCCTTCTAAATCTTTGCGACAATCATTTTCAAAACATAGAAATCCCTACAACTCTCGTTAACCTCGCACACCTGAACCTTTTTAAAAATCAGCTTCAACACATTGAGATCCCAGCAACTCTTACCCATTTGACACACTTAACTCTTGCTGAAAACCATCTTCAAAATATCCAGATTCCTAACACATTGACCCATCTGATACTCCTAGATCTCGCTTACAATCAGTTTCAGAATATAGAAATTCCTACGACTCTCGTTCACCTCGCACATCTGGATCTTTCTGACAATCAGTTTCAGAACCTAATAATCCCTATAACTTTTACAAATCTGACTTATTTGGGCCTCTCTAGGAATCAGTTTGCAAATATTCCAGCTTCGCTAGCTCAGCTCCCTTCGCAATGTTTTCTCTACCTGTATAACAATCTCTTCTCTTTACCGACAGTGCGACTATTTCAAGCACAAATTCAACAGGCAAACCTACAATCTCATGGGATGCGAGGACCTCATCTTCAAATCTCCATTCACGATGTGTACGAGGATGTTTTATCTTTAGAACAAGCTATGAATATGTGGATCGAAGAATATCAAAAACTCGAGTCCCATGAAGTTCTTGTCTCTTCTGCAACTGTGATTGCACTCCTTACAGACGAGCAGCAAGAGCAAATGAAAACCTTTCTCACCAAATTGAGGAACTCTCCAGAATATCAAAAAAGTCCGCAGAGTCTCGTTCCAAAAATCTACCGGATGCTAAGCGGCATTTCCCAATCTGCAGAGTTCAGAAATAAAGCATTCCTCCAAATATCAGACGCATTGAATACATGCGTCGATCGAGCAGCCATTAAATTGAAAGACATCGATGTGTTGTGGGATCTAATTCTGCACCCTCCTCAAAACGAACAAGAATATGCACTGCGCCTCATTGGTCACAAACGACTCGCCGAGTTAGATAAAAGCGCTTTTTGGCATGCACAAGGAAAACCTGTCGATGGAGTCGCTATCTCCTATATTCCCCCGGATCAAATTTCGACTCTTTTCCGATTTTCGATCGATGGATGGGATTCCCTCCAACTGCCTCCCAGCATGGACCATTTAAAGTTTAACAATATGGCTTACGCATGTTTGGGTCATCTCGTCGAACCTGATGACGCGCTATCTGAAGAAGAGAGAAGCCAGCTAACCACGGCGATCATTCGCCAAGCCGCAGAAACCATCGTCAAAGACACCTCCTCCCCCGATCAACACCTAGAAATCCTCTTCGGAAATGAATTCGGATCCTATTGGACCGAATACCTCGAGCGCCAATATGCCTCAGAACACGCTGCTTGCTTCGCACCAGCTGATAAAGTCTTTGAAGCCATCGATATCTCTCCCGATTCTCCCGGCTATACTGCCGCACTTGCTCCTGTTATGGAACTACGCCAAAAAGCTTCTCAAGAATGGCAGGCTTGGATGAGGAAGAAGACTATTGACTCCATAAGTCAATAATAATTAGGATTTAAGAAAAATGCTATCGCAAATAGCATTTTTCAATGTAAAATGCCAACTAAGATGGCAGGTTATATTCCACGCACTCTCAACCCTCCTAAAGGTAGTTATTTCCTGTTTGGTCCTCGAGGAACGGGGAAATCGACCTGGCTCCTCCATCAATATCCAAAGGCCATTCGGATCGATCTTTTGCTTGGCGAAGAGGAGAGGCGCTTCAATGCTTATCCCGAGCGCATTCGAGATGTAGTCGCTGAAATGCCTCCTGGTTCCACACTGATTCTGGACGAAATCCAGCGCGTCCCTCGCCTTCTTCCTGAAATCCATGCACTGATTGAAGCGAAAAAAGAAATCCAATACATCATGACGGGGAGCAGCGCTCGAAAATTGAGGCGCTCAGTGAGCGATTTATTGGGAGGCAGAGCTCTTTTAAGGCAAATGGGACCTTTTCTGGCTTCCGAACTCGGCTCTCGATTTTCTTTAGAAAAAGCGCTCAAAACGGGTCTGATCCCATTGATTTGGGAATCGACAGATCCTGCAGATCGTCTCCGCGATTACCTTCATTTATATCTCAAAGAAGAGGTCCAAGCAGAAGGATTAGTTCGACAGATCGGCGATTTTTCTCGGTTTCTCGAGGTCGCAAGTTTTTCTTATGCCTCTCTTTGGACAACGATGGATATCAGTCGCGAATCGAGTATAAAGCGGGCAACTGTGGATAACTATTTGCAGATCCTGGAAGATCTTCTCCTCGCTTTTTCTTTGCCTGTTTTTGCCAGACGGGCCAAACGAAAACTCATCGCTCATTCCAAATTTTATTTTTTTGACCTCGGTATTTATCGCGTACTTCGCCCTCAAGGAATTCTCGATAATGTTCACGAGATCGAAGGCTTAGCTCTGGAAGGATTAGTAGCCCAACATCTGCGCTTTTGGACTCTCTCCCAAACTCAGCCCCATACTCTGTCTTTTTGGCGCACTCAGACCCAATTAGAAGTAGATTTTATCATCTATGGTCCCCAAGGGTTTTGGGCCATAGAAGTGAAGCGCTCCCCGAATCTCGGCCCTGACGACGCACGAGGACTGCTCGCTTTCCAAGAAGAATACCCAGAAGCGAGCTGCCTCTTTGTCGCGCCCACCAAGCGGCGTGAAAGTTATCGGGGCATTCCCATCCTTCCCATAGAAGAATTCCTGCTCCAAATCACACCCGAAAATCCCCTCCCCTCTGCGCCATCTAGCACTCAGAAAAGATAAAAAAATATATAGACGAGAAAAAAGAGCGGTTTTGTTAAGATATCATCAAAATGTCAAGTTCAGCCATTGCCCCCTTTTCTCCAAATACCGGATGTGTTGAATACATGCGTCAATCGAGCAGCCATTAAATTGAAAGAAATTGATGTGGCGTGGGATTTGATTTTACATCCTCCAAAAGATGAGCAAGAGTACGCTGCTTGCTTCGCAGCCGCAGATCAAACCTTTGAAGCCATCGATATCTCTCCCGATTCTCCCGACTATGCCACCGCGCTAGCTCCCGTCCTCGAGTTGCGACAAAAAGCTTCCGAAGAATGGCAGGTTTGGATGAAAAAGAGAACCCTACAAATTCTATCTTCTGAGGTTATTTCCACTGATCCCTAGTTCACTTTAAAACAAACTTTTTTGCGGATCGAAAGGGTTCGTGGAAATCTCAGCAATAAGGCCTTTTCTTCTTCTTGCTAATTCGCATTCCATCCCCTTAACCATCTTAAAATAAGATACTTAACAAGAAGATATAATTATTGAAATTAAAGATAAAATAAATTATAATAATATAACTAAACATTTAATTTAATATTAATTATGGCATTTAAAATAGTGCGAGATTTTGTTTCGCAGGCAGCTGAGGCTTTAACTCCCAAATCAGATACAGACCGAGCCATCCTTCAAGCCAGTGCTGCTGCAGTCGTAGCGGTCGCTGGAGCGGGCCTTGCAACAGGTCCAGTTGTTGAAGCTCTCAAAGCGGGAACTGCAACAGCTGCCGGGGCAGGTTCTATTTATGGACTCCATCGCCTAACTTCTCCTGTCCAAAGAGGAGACGTCCAAAATTCAGCAAAGGGGCCTGTTTCATCAATCCCTCCTGTTCGTAGACCTGACGGGCTACGGAACCGCCGGGATAGTCGACCGCCTCCACTATCTCAATTCCATCAAAATGTAAGAATACTTGCTGCACCCCCACAAAGATCTTCGATTGTTGCTGCTTCCATCGCCTCAATATCTCCAGTACAATCTCCCATTATAGCAAATTCCTCAAAAACCTATTCCACTAGATTCCGTCGACAAAAATTTCAAAAGTTTCAATTCCAGCCTCCTGCAATACAATCTCCTTCTCAAGCTCCTAGAATAGTCAGCGCTTCTATTCAACTAAATCCCCCTGCTAGCCCGACTACACCTCTGCTTCCAACTGCATCGAGACAACCCCCAATCGCTGTTGCTACCAGTACACTCCCAATCACACATCAGGTTCCCCATCCAGTCTCAGACCTTCCACGTGTGGCCAGAGCTTTAGACGAGCGGGCATTTTTCCCTAGCCAAAGAGCGAGAAATAATTCACCAGTAGCCGCATCCCCCATTTCAGTAGCGCCTTCAAATGCTTATAAACCAGAAACGGCTGTTGCAGTCGAAGCGATCAGCTCTCGTCAGAGAATGGTAGAAGAATTAACAAAATGGGCTGGAGATTCCGAAAATCAAAAGGAAGCTGCGCGCCGCATTTTAGAGGCCTTTGACGATCAAACTACTTATTTAGGCTTACAGAATCTCTCTTTAGACTCTCTTCCTCCTTGTATCCACTATCTTATCCATTTAGAACACCTGGATCTCTCTTATAATCAGCTGCAGAACATTCAGATCCCCGATACTCTTACTCATCTGACATCCCTGCATCTCTCCAACAATCAACTTCAGAACATTCAAATCCCCAATACTCTTATCCATTTGGAATACCTGGATCTCTCTGACAATCAGCTTCAGAACATTCAAATCCCCAATACTCTTATCCATTTGGAACGCCTGCATCTCTCCAACAATCAACTTCAGAACATTCAAATCCCCAATACTCTTATCCATTTGGAATACCTGAATCTCTCTGACAATCAGCTTCAAAACATTCAGATCCCCGATACTCTTACTCATCTGACATCCCTGCATCTCTCTAGCAATCGGCTGCAGAACATTCAAATCCCCGATACTCTTACCCATCTGACACACCTGTATCTCTCTGGCAATCGGCTTCAGAACATTCAGATCCCCGATATTCTTACCCATCTGACATCCCTGCATCTCTCTCACAATCAGCTTCAGAACATACAAATCCCTAATAATTTTACTTATCTGGAAGAGATGGATCTCTCTTATAATCAACTTCAGAATATCGAAATTCCTATAACTCTTACCAACCTGAAAAACTTGAATCTCTCTCGCAATCAGCTGCAGAATATACAGATCCCTGCAGCTCTTAACAATCATCTGAGATCTCTAAATCTTTCTTATAATCGCCTTGACAACATACAAATTCCTGTAGCTTTTTCTTATCTGACAGAAGTGTCTCTCGAACACAATCGATTTCAAAACATTCCAGCCTCGTTAGCCAGACTTCCTTCGCAATGCCGGCTTAATTTAGAAAGTAACCTTCTTACTGTGCAGACAGTGCAAACTTTTGAAGCAGAGATTCAGCAAGCGCGCGCGCAGTCTTATGGAACGCGAGGGCCTCATGTTCAAGTCTCCATTCACGACCCGCATTTGGGTGCTATGCAGCATTTTCTAGCTGCTCTAATTGCACATCAAATAGCACCCATCGAAGTTTTAGCACAGAGCATGAACACATGGCTTGAAGAATACCAAAAACTTGAGTCCCATGAGGCTCTCGTCTCTTCTGAAGATGTGATTCACGGCCTTGACTTTGAGCAGCAAGGTCTAATGCAACTTTTTCTCACCAAACTGAGAGGTTGTCCCGAATACCAAAAAAGTCCAGAGAGTCTCATTCCCAAAGTCTATCGGATGCTGAGTGGCATCTCCCAGTCTCCAGAATTCAAACAAAAAGCGTTTATCCATATAGCGGATGCTGTAGATACATGCGTCGATCGAGCAGCCATTAAACTGAAAGACATCGATGTGTTGTGGGATCTGATTCTGCATCCTCCTCAAAATGAACAAGAATATGCACTGCGCCTCATTGGTCACAAACGACTCGCCGAGTTAGACAAGAGCGCTTTTTGGCACGCACTCGGAAAACCAATCGATGGGGTCGCTACAGCCTATCGTCCTCCTGATCAAATCTCGGCTCTTTTCCGATTCTATATCGATGGATGGAACACGCTCCAATTGCCCGCTAGTATGGACCATTTAAAATTTACAGATATGGCCTATGCAAGCATGGGCCATCTCGTTGCACCTTCTTATGATTTAACAGAGGAAGAGAGATCTGAGCAAACAACAGCGATCATTCTCCAAGCTGCGGAAACTATCGCTAAAGACACCTCCTCTCCCGATCAACAAATGGCCGTCCTACTCGGAGATGAATTTGGATCTTATTGGACTGAGTACCTAGAGAGACAATTCAAAGAACAGCATGCTGCCTACTTTGCTGCCGCAGATCAAGCCTTTGAAGCCATCGACCTTTCTCCTAATGATCCCGCCTATGCAAAAGCGCTCGCCCCTGTCCAAGAGTTACGACAAAAGGCCTCTGAAGAGTGGCGAGCTCGGATGAAGCAAAGGACTCGAGTGATTCTAGGCTCTAATTAATCACAGAAAACAGCTCCAAAATCGCCACTGAAAGCGCAAGAGCAAAGAGCGCTCCTAGCATCCATTTACTGCCTGGCAATTGTTCATGTCCTCCCAATTCTCTGCGGTAGCGGCCGATCCAAACGAGCGCGATGGGAAGGATTCCATTGAGGAAAGCTTCTCCAAAACCACCTGCAAATCCAAGGGCAACGACGAAAATAGCGGGATCGAGGACTGAGAAGAGGAAAGGGGGCAGAAAAACAATCGCACAGAGTCCCATGCGAGAGCCTCCTTTTCTGCTGACGTTGAGTCCATCGCCTAAAAAATCGACCATCGAGAAGGCGACGCCGAGCATCGAGGTGATGATGGCAAAAAAGGCAAATAGCTGCCCAATTTGCACGATCCACGGAGAGCCGGTGATTGCTTGGAGCGCGGCGGTCACAGGGCGTCCTTCTGCCAGTGCATTTTCAATGGCAGAAAGAGGAACAGCGCCGATGATCAGCCATTGCCAGATCGCATAAATCGCAAACGAGAGCAACGTTCCCCAAAAGATCGAGCGGCGCAAGATGCGCACGTTCCGGTTGAAATAGCTCGTGAGAGAAGGAATCGCGTTGTGGTAGCCAAAGGCGCTGAATAAAATGGGAGCGGCAAAGACCACTTCAAGTCCATTTTTTGAGAGCAATTTTTCACCTTCAACAAGAGGAGCTCCGGCTCCTATTAATGCCACATAGGAAAGGAGCATGGCCATCACGAGGATGTAATTGATCCTGTCGATAGTTCTCATTCCAATCGCAACAATGCTTCCAAAGAGAAGGCCAAACACCAAATAACCCCAAACGCCTGGCAAGCTCAATCCTAGGATCTGCTTCAAAAAAGAGAGGAAAATGGGGGTTCCGGCTGCATAATAGGCAGTCATCAAGCAGTAGTAGAGAAAGAGAAAGGTGCCGCCTGCAAGAAGTTTACCGCCGCGACCTAAAAAGCGGCGCGACATCGAGAGGATGTTCGCTCCGTCGTGCATCCAGAGCGTTGCCTCTAAATAGAGGAGTCCTGTAGCGAGCATGAAAAGCCAAACGGCTGTGGTGATTCCCAGTGCGGGAAGAAATCCGGCTTTCGCCGTGAGAAGAGGGATGCCGAGCATGCCTGCGCCAATCGCAGTGCCGGCAATCAAGAGCGTTCCGCTCAGTGTTTTATTGAACATAACCTATCCAGTTTTTGAGTTTTTAAAAATATGAAGGAATAAAAGAAAAAATGGATTTAATTGCCTCGGGAGAGGCGATGGAAATGTATACCGCTCGTGATTGAAAAATCATTTCTGGCGACGTCGGACAGCCACTGCTTTTGAGACTCGCCTCCACCCCTTCGAACGAGACGTTCGTGGGGGCCCCGGCCTGCATCGCTAAACTTTTTAAGTTTAGCTGCTTCGTCGACGGCAAGGCCTAGCTCAAAATCAGGGCGCCTCCTTGCCATATTCCGATTTTTGAATCTCTCTCGGTATAGATGAGTGTGGATAGGTATAAACCGACTCATGCCCTTCATGATAGAGAAACAAGTCCTATTTAGCAAGGACCTCTTGAGAGAGGAGGATGCGCGCTCCTCTTTGCCGCATCTTTTCTAAAGCGCGCTTTTCATCGCCGGGGTTGAGGTCGATGGCGCGGCAAGCATCGCGGATGATCGATGTTTGAAAGCCGAGATCTAGCGCATCGAGAGCAGAATAAAGAACACAGCAATCGGTAGCAAGGCCGACGAAATAAAGATCAGAGAGCTTTTGTCGATGGAGCCGCTCTGCCAAACCCGTCGCCCGTTTTCGCGCGTTGTCAAAAAAAGTGCTATAACTATCGACGCGTGGATCGACGCCTTTATGAAACACCGCTTCAATCTTCTCTTGATGGAGCCCTTCAGCCAGCTCCGCGCCCCACGTGCCTTGCACACAATGAACGGGCCACAAAATCTGCTCCACCTCTCCAACCTGAATCCTCTCCCCCACCTTCTTCTGATGCGTCGTCGCAAAACTGACATGATGAGACGGATGCCAATCTTGCGTCGCAAATACGTGATCGAAATGGGGAATCAACCGGTTGATGATCGGCACAATCGCATTTGCCTCCGCAATCCCCAGCGCGCCCCCAGGCATAAAATCGTGCTGAACATCCACAATAATCAATGTCTTCATCCGGATCATTTTAACATCATAGGAGCTTTTTAGAAAATCGGGCTAATCATTCTAATCGGTATGAGCTCACAGACTTCTTTGGCTTTTTTTAACGCAAAGATAGGAAAAGATGCAAAGGCCGCAAAGGAAGAGAATAATAAATCCAATGAAGAACGAGCTCGGGAACAAAAATCTTCGAAGACTGGTTAGCGCCTTTGGCGCGCTCGGGAAAGAGCAATCGCACCGCATGAGCGAGGAGGCGTACGAACGAGTACGCAGACGAGCAAGGTGCGATAAGCCGCGCAACTGAGTCGCAACGCAGTATGCGACTTCTCTTTATTCGCGCGGCAGGTGATCGAACCCGAAATCCAGTCTCCTATTTCAAAGACTGGATGAGGGAGAGTTTTTTATGGTAGAGGGTTTTTTCTAACCCAATTGGATAGAGCTGGGGATTGAGGAAGCGGCGCATGGAGGGAGGGAGGCGCGAGAGCTCTTTTTTTGCGTGGGCTTGGATGTGTGTGAGAGGAGGAGGAGTGTAGACGAGTTTGCCGTTGCGAAAGATAGGAACGAGGAGATCGGAGGGTTCTCCTTGTGCGGAGGAGATGCGGTTTTCCCAGATGTCGGCCATTTGGGAATCTTGGATGCCGAGGAGCTCATCGTAGATGATATCGGAGGTGTAAAAGCCGCCGTTAAAAAATCTACGCACTTGGAGAATTCCCGGGTTGGTTACTTTGACGATCTGCTCGGAGAGCTTGAGTTTATGGATCCACTCTCCTTGGGCATTTTGAATGGCCGAGAGTTTGTAGACGCCGTCGAGAGCAGGTTGATCCTTACCGGTCACAAGATTCGTGCCCACGCCCCAAACAGTGATTTTGGCTCCCTGTTGTTTGAGATCGCGGATGAGATATTCATCGAGTTCGTTACTCGCCATGATTTGGGTGTCTGCAAATCCCTCTTGATCTAAAATTTCTCGGATTTCGATGCTGAGCCGCGCGAGATCTCCCGAATCGAGCCGAACGCCAGAGAGTGTAAATCCTTTATGTTTACGAGCTACTTCGATGGCTTTTTTGACTCCTTCGACTGAGTTATAAGTATCCACTAAGAGGATGCAATTTGAGGGCATCACTTGAGCAAATGTTTCGAAGGCCGCTTGCTCTTCGTCAAAAGCCATGACCCAACTATGAGCATGTGTGCCGCGCACAGGAATGCCAAAGAGTTTCCCTGCTAAAACATCGGAAGTCGCAAAGCACCCGCCGATGTAGGCAGCCCTGCTTGCGGAAAGAGCGCCATCCATTCCTTGTGCGCGCCGCATGCCAAATTCGATGACCGAATCGGGGTGAGCCGCTTGGCAAATCCGCGCTGCTTTCGTTGCGATGAGCGTTTGAAAGTTGATGAGATTTAGGAGCGGGCTTTCTAAGAGCTGCGCTTGCCAAATGGGACCTTTGACGCGAATGAGAGGTTCGTAGGGAAATGCAAGCGTTCCTTCAGGTAAGGCATCGATATCGCACGAAAAAGAAAAGCGGGAGAGAAATTCGAGAAAGGGCTTTTCAAAGAGAATCTTCCCTTCAGCATCGCGGAGCTTTTCGAGATAGGAGAGATCACTTTGAGAAAACTGGAATTCGCGGATAAATTGGATCGCGGTCTCTAATCCCGCTGCAAGGGCAAACCCTCCCTGAAAAGGCCACTTTCGAAAGTTGAGATGGAAAACGGCTTGTCTTTCGGAGAGGCCCGATTTCCAATAGCCATATGCCATCGTCAGTTGGTAGAGATCGGTGAGAAGAGCTAGCGACTGATGAGCCAAAAAGTTCACTGTTTTAAAAGGGTTCGTTTTTCTGCCCGAAGATGATCGATCTCTTGTTGTACTTTCGCAGCTTTGGCTCGATTTTCTGCGGCAATTTGCAGATGACGCCTGGTTTCGAGAACTGCATGGTCATCGAATTGGAGCCTTTCTGCTAGATCTTCATGCCGAAGAGCTCTCCCTTCAAACCCTCTTTTCATATCTTCTAGCTGCTCTATTTCTTGATCGATCTGCTGGATTCTAACAGAAGTCTCCGATTTCTTAGTGGGAGAAAAAAGGGAACCTTCAAAATAATTGGAAACGCCCAATAGTCCCCAAAAGAGAGAAAGAGTGAGAAAAAAAATTCCCTTTAGCTGCTTTTCAACCATGTTTTATCTATAAACCATTTTCCCGCCTTTATCAAATCCTGATTTGGCAAAAATGATCCCCTCTATTAAAGTGTTGCCTCTTCTTTCACCTAAAGAGATAAATATGGCTGTCAAACTTAAGACTGCAACGACCGAAGAATCTCCTAAGGCAGGACACGTTCCACCTTGGGTTGACACAAAACACAACCAACTTCCTCGCTCCGGATCTCCTACAAGATTTTCCTTTCTTCCTGAGCTTTTAAGCACAGGTTCAGGCCCTTATTCTTCTGCTTCTGCATCAAGTCCTCTTCACTCTCCAAGTAGACACTCGGGAAGTCCTCCGCAGCCTTCAAGCACGTGGTCGCCTAAGCTTAGCCCTACTTCTCCCACAAAATCTGCTTCTCCTGGAACAAGTCCTCCTTCATCTCCAGGCAGTCACCCAGTAAGCCCTCTTCCTGGTTCTTCATCCCCCGGTGGAGGACCGGCAAGTCCTTTCCGAACTAGTTCTCCTGTATCAACAAGTCCTTCCCATTCCCTATCTCCAAGGAAAGTCCAAAGTTCTGATTCTTGTTCACCTAAAACAATTCTTATCATTTCGGTGGCGGTGGGAGTGCTTGCCTGTTTAGTAGGTCTCTATCTTAAGAATCGCGTTTAAAAAAGATTTTCCTTCAGGTTGTTTGTGTATAAAACGGGGATAAACTAAAATGGCGAGGCATGAAGAGCTGGATTATTTTCTTTTTGCTCGGAAGTTCCCTGCTATTTGGAGCTGACTTTCACTTAAAAGATCGGGTACAGAAAGCCAAAAACGGCGATTATATCGTAGCGGAAGCCAATAAAATGATCACGGTTTTGGCGATCCGCTCTATAGGTCCTTCCACATTGATTCTTGAAGAGATCAGCGCTCCCACCCAAAATTTAAAAAAACTTCCCGCTTCTTGGCCCTCTTGGGTGCGAGAAAAAGCTCCGGGACATACCTCTTGGTCGATGATTGAAATCGACCTCCGCACAGGGCAAGTCCTCGAATGTTACTCCTTTTCCCGTTCGAGTTGGATTCAAATCTCTCGCCAAGAAAGTCTCTTTTCCACCCTTCTTCAGCTCCCTCTTCACCCCACACCTCTTGATAAACAGCGCAAAATCGGCCCCCCTCCTGTTTCCGATGAACCCGACCGACGCAAGCTCTGGGTTCCCCCTCTTGTCTTTGAAGGACACAAATTAGAAAATGCCCACTTCGATGTTTTCGACACTACTTGGCCCTCAGATGGAACAGAACTTGCGGGACAAGCAGTTTCTCTTTATTTCGACACAGAAAAACGGTTCCCCTTTCCCTTTTGGATTCAGATTGAAACCTCGCATGCGACAGCTGCACTCCGCACGATTGATGCAGGTTCCAACCTCCCTTCTCCCTATCCCCAACTCCCGCGCCGCATCCCGGAATTTATTGGCCTACCTCAAAAAACAGAAAAGGGACTTCGCCTTTCTCTAAAAAGCCCCAAATATTACCGAGAATTTCAACTTTTTGCCGTCGATATAACAAATCGAGATAAGCAAATCTATCCAATCATTCATTCCTTAATTGCGGGTGAAGAGGAATTCCTAAGCCTTGAAATCAACCAAGAGGAACTCCGCCAAGTTTTAGAACCCGACCATCGCTACACCTGGCTTCTCATCCCCGTTGGACACACAGAATCGTATACAGAATCACTCAAGCCCTTCATGTGGACCGAGAAAAACTAACTATCAGTGAACCTATCCGCAAATTATAGAGTTGATCTTCGAGTTCTTTTGAGCCCCAATGATCCGCTCGCCCTTGCAAACTTTCTAAGTTTGCTGCGGTCTCCGCAACTCATTGGGACTCAAAATATTCTCGAATCTCTTTCCCTCTACATTGCGGATAGATTCATTTGCAGAAACTTAATTTTTTAAAGCTTACTTGTGAACACTTCCCTTTTGCTCCCGAGGAAAAAGCCCCTCTGAGTTCTCTCAAAAGCCTTTTGCTGATTTCAACTAGTTAATTATTAGTATATTACGATTTGTTTTAAAATTTCTTAAAAAGATCGTACTCGGCAGATTTTGAAGCTCTTAGCTCTTTTTGCTTCCAAGTTATGAACAAATTTTCCACACCCTATTTTCAACTTGCTTTTTGAGAGGAAGATCCCTTACTCTTAGAGAGATTTTTATGATAGTGAAGAGATTATCGAATTTTTATCTTCTTCGGAAAGCGCAGCGCTCTTTGCGTCAAATGCAACGTCTTTACAAGCGCAAAGGAAAACACCTCCCAGCCGCTGGAAAAGCTGAGCTACAAGCTCAATTAGAAGGTCTCCGTACAGCAATTTTCCAAAAACAGGTAGCGGCCACTAAAAGTCATTTGCAGCAATTGGATCAATCTTCACGCCGCTTTCTTCCCAGAACTCCTTTGGAGAAGGCTTTTGGATTTATTGGCTCTCTTGTTTTTGCCCTTCTCGTGGCGATTGTCATTCGAGAGATGTGGTTCGAGCCTTTTTCAATTCCCACAGGATCGATGCGCCCCACCCTCAAAGAGGGCGATTATTTGGTCGTTTCCAAAACGAGTTTTGGGATCAACATTCCCTTAAGTCTATCTCACTTCTATTTTGATCCTTCTCTTGTCCAAAGAGGTTCCGTCGTCGTCTTTACAGGGAAAAATATGGATATCCCCGATGTGGATACAACCTATTTTTATCTCTTTCCTGGCAAGAAGCAATTCGTGAAAAGACTCATGGGAAAGCCAGGCGATTCTCTCTATTTTTACGGAGGGAAAATTTATGGAGTGGATGCGCAGGGAAATGATTTAAAAGATCTGCGAGATCCTAGCTGGTTTGAAACCTTGGAACACATTCCCTTCATCCGCTTTGAAGGTAAGCCAGAAACGCCAAGAACACCCGTAAGCGGCATCTTTAGCCCAACTGTTTTTTATCAGATGAATGAGCCCGTTGCAAAATTGTCGATGAGCCCAATCGGAACTGTTCAAGGAGTGATGCTCGCAGAAAGAGGACGCTCTCCTCTGAAAAACTACAGCGACCTTTGGGGATTTAAGAACTTTGCGATGGCACGCCTCCTCACAAAGACTCAAGTTGAACAGATCCATCCTTCCCTCGTCAAAGAACTGACCAAAGAGCCTAGCGGAGCTCCTCTTTATTTGGAACTGATGCACCACCCTTCTCTGCAAGGGGGGACCATTGTACGCGATGAATATGGCAGACTCCGTCCCGATTTGGGAGTGAGCGTTTCGCTGCTTGCCTTAGAGCAAAAGCAAATCGATGCAATTGCAGAGCACATGATTACGTGCCGCTTTGTCGTGAAAAAAGGCTCTGCTTGGCGTCTCGGATGGAATCCGAAAGAGCTCGCCTCCTATTTGCCGAAGTTGCCCGATGTTCCCGATGGCACTTATGAAATCCAAAATGGGAAAGCTTATGAAATTCTCACGGGAGATATCGCGAAGGAATTGCCTCTGACGCATCCCCTTTACCGAAAAGATCCAGAACGCGTCCAATTTTTCTATAACTTAGGCATCGAGCTTTTGAATCAATATGTTCCCTCATCCCAAAATAGCAGATCTCATCCTTCTCGCTATGCCTATTTCCGAGAAGGCGCCCTCTATCTTCTCGGAGCGCCCATCTTTTCGAAAGAAGATCCCGCGTTGGGTCTCTTCCTGAAACGGGAAATGGAAAAGCAATCGATTTCTACGAGCATCAATCCCTATTCTCCCTTCATCGATCAGGGTCCTCCTCTCACTAAAGAAGGCACGATCGATGTCGACTTCGTCCGCAAATATGGAGTGAAGGTTCCTGAGAAAATGTATCTTGCCTTAGGAGATAATCACGCCATGAGCGCTGACAGCCGTCAATTTGGATTTGTATCGGAAGATAATCTCAAAGGCACGGTGGGATTCCTTTTCTGGCCACCCGGTCATCGCTGGGGAACGATGCCCCAACCAAGCCACCCTTTCTCCACGGTCCCTAATATTACCGTCTGGGCCCTCGCAACCCTCACAGCCATCGGCTACACTATCTACACCCGCCGCAAGCTCTCTCGCCCCCTCCAAGTTTTTCCAGTCTTAAAGAAAAATCAAACATCTGGCTTTAATGCTTAGATTTGTGGATGGAGATGAGAGTCTCTTCACCGTTGAGATCCCAAGGCGTTCCTTCGCAAGGACCAAAGTGTACTTCAAGGGCAAGTACTTCATGGGAGATGTAAGATTTATACTTTTCAAAGCATTCTTGAACGCGAGGCGTTGTTTGCATGTGGATGCGAATGCGGTCGGTCACTTCAAAGCCAAGATCGCGCCGCATGGTATTGATCTTGTTGACGATTTCGCGCGCAAGTCCTTCTTGAAGGAGTTCTTCATTGAGCGCCGTATCGAGGGCAACGGTGAGCTCTCCCTCATTGCCTGCGGCGAGTCCTTCTCTCACTTTTCGCTCGATTTGCACATCAGCAAGCTCTAGTTCTACCGCTTGCCCTTCCAAATCGATCGCTACTTTATGACCTGCAGCCAAGCGCTGCATCTGTTTGCGATCAAATGCGGAGATGATCTTTTGCGCCTGAGGCATCCATTTGCCGATTTTTTTGCCAAGCACAGGAAAATTCGGTTTGGCATGCCATTTGACAAATTGAGACTCATCGCTGTGCAATTCCACTTCTTTCACATTCAACTCATCTGCGATCAATTGCATCTGTTTTTTGAGAGAGTGGAGCAGCTCTTCATTCGATGTGATGAGGTGCGCTTTAGCGAGCGGCTGGCGCACTTTGAGTTTGTATTCTTTGCGCAAGCTGTGTCCAAGACTCACGGCAGCTTGAGCCGCCTCTACTTCTTTCTCTAGCTCTTCATCTCTTTGAGAGGCGTCGTAAGTAGGAAATTCGCACAAGTGAACCGATTCAGCGTTTGAGTGAGTGCGCAATTCTCGGTAGATCTCCTCACTTAAAAAAGGAATGAAAGGGGCTGCGATTTTTGCAAGCTGGAGGAGGACTGTATAGAGTGTCTCAAAGGCTTCTCTCCGATCAGGAGAATCTTCATCAGCCCAAAAACGGGAGCGGCATCTGCGAATATACCAATTCGTGAGCTGATCGACAAAGCCAACAAATGGCTCTACCGCGCGGTTGAGTTCGTAGGCGTCCATTCCCGCTTCCACATCGCAAATGAGTTTTTGCGTCATCGACAACATCCAGCGGTCGATGAGCGCAGAAGGACGGTGGAATTTTTCTGATTTGGGCGCCCATTTGTAGATCTTGGCATACGTGGAGAGGAAAACAAACGAGTTCCAAAAAGGGATCAGCACTTGCCGCAGCACGTGTTCGACACCTCTCTCTGAAAAGCGCAAATCTTCAGCGCGCACAGCGGGACTATTGAGCAGGTAGAGACGAATTGCATCGGCGCCGAATTTTTGGATGACGGCTTCTGGATCGGGATAGTTTTTGAGCCGCTTCGACATTTTATTTCCATCTTCGGCCAAAATAATGCCGTTGACGATCACATGTTTAAAGGCGGGTTTTTTGAAGAGCGCCGCTGCTAAAACAGTCAGCGTATAGAACCAGCCACGCGTCTGATCGAGTCCCTCTCCGATAAAATCGGCGGGAAAGTTGGCTTCAAAGGTCTTTTTATTTTCGAAAGGGTAGTGGTTTTGCGCATAGGGCATCGACCCCGACTCAAACCAACAATCGAACACTTCAGGGATCCGTCGGAAGGTAGTCCCATTTTCGGTGAACGTCAAAGAGTCGATGTGGTGACGGTGCAAGTCGTGGATTTTTTGGCCGGTGCGCTTTTCGAGTTCAGCAATGCTGCCAATAGCTAGGCAATCCCCTTTTTCATTTCTCCAAATGGGGATCGGCGTTCCCCAGTAGCGGTTCCGGCTGATCGCCCAATCACGTGCGTTCTCCAGCCACTTTCCAAAGCGACCTTCCTTGATGTGGTCGGGAACCCAGTGGATTTCGCTATTGGCTTTGAGAATCTCTTCTTTCAACTTTTCCACGGCAACGAACCAGGTACGCACCGCTTTGTAGATGAGCGGCGTATCGGAGCGCCAACAAAAAGGATAGCGGTGGCGGATCGTCGCTTGATGGAACACCGAGCTCTGTTTTTTCAAATCGCGAATGATCTCTTTATCGGCATCTTTGACGAGCATCCCTTTGTAAGGAGGCACTTCTGCAGTGAAGCGCCCATTGGTATCGATCGGACAAACGAGATCGATCCCCTCTCGTTTGCAGACAAAAAAGTCGAGCTCGCCAAAAGCGGGCGCCGAATGGACGATCCCCGTGCCCTCTTCGGTCGAGACCGCTTCATCGAGAACGACTCGGAACGCTCCCGTTCGATCTGCAAAAAAAGGAAAAAGTGGCTTGTATCGTTTTCCATTAAGCGCTTTCCCTTTCATCTCTGCGACAACTTCCGCGCCTTCTTTGAAATTCGCAGCGAGGCGCGTCTTTGCTAAAATGTAGTTCCGGTTTGTCTTTGCATCGCGCACTTTGACATAGTCGATTTCAGGACCCGCAATGAGCGCCAAATTGGAGGGAAGTGTCCAAGGAGTCGTCGTCCAAGCGAGGAAAAAAGTATTCGGCTCTTCCACCGATTCGAATGCAATCGTTACAGACGGGTCATCGACATCTTTGTAATTCAAATTCGCTTCAAAATTAGAGATCGGCGTTCCCAGTTGCATCGAGAAGGGCATGACCTTGAAGCCCTCATACACCAAACCTTGGTTGTAGAGCTGTTCAAACACCCACCAAACCGATTCCATGAAAGGCAAATCCATCGTCCGATAGGTCTGGCTGAAATCGACCCAGCGAGCCATCCGATCGACTGTTTTTTTCCAGTCGGCGCTATAGCGGAGAACAATGCTGCGACATTCTTCGTTGAACTTGGCAATCCCAAAAGCCTCAATCGAAGCTGCTCCTGAAAGCTGCTGCGCCTTTTCAATCTCATTTTCAATCGGCAACCCATGGCAATCCCAACCAAAACGCCTCGGCACACAAAAGCCCTTCATCGTCTTGTAGCGCGGCACCACGTCCTTGATCGTCCCCGCAACCAAGTGGCCATAGTGGGGCAGCCCCGTCGCAAACGGAGGCCCGTCATAGAAAACATACAGCGGCTTCCCTTGCCGCCCCTCAACCGACTTTTCAAAAATCCTCTCCTTCTGCCAAAAGCGCAGCACCCTCTCTTCACGCCCCGGGAAAGATTCAGATTGGTCTACTTCAAACATATCAACTTCAAAAAGGGAATAGTTATACCTCATCCCTTCTCAACCCTTCAACACATTTTTAGCTTTTACATATAACTTGAATTTTGATTATGAAGTCTTTAAATTTTGCGCCGCGTAAATAAATTCCGTGATTTACGCTACCACCCCTGAAAGGGGCAGCCAAAACATAATCAGAAGGTTTTATGAGAGTTTTTATTTATTTTGCCTGTATTATTACTACTGCTCTATCAGCCAGCATTTTAGAAGAAGCGAAAGCTCATTATTCAACACACCATCAGTCCCCCCCCCCGCTTTGCAACCTTCTCTTCGATGGTCGCGTTATACGGGATGGGCTCATGATTTTATTTCAACGTTCAGCACTGAATTAGCAGCAATTGAATTCGCCCTAACTCCAGGCCTTTCCGGTTTTGATCACAGAGGACCGATTGATCCTAATGGGGAATGGATTGAAGCGAATTACAAGGCTCTGCTTATTACCTATCCTAAATTCTCACAAATCATTTCAGAACTAGAAGATTCTCCTGCTAACCCCCTATCTTTAAGCGGTATTCGCAATGAAAAACTCATCACAAATACCCTCTTCTTTGATAGCACTTTTGTTTTTGAGTGTTTGAATTTTTTGAGACCTAATGTCGTTTGTGAGATTGGGGGAGGATATGGGGCGCCCGCTTATATCTGGCTCACTAATAAGATTTATCAGCCGTCCACTTATATCGATATTGATTATCCCTCGTCTCTATTCTTTGCAGAAGTATACTTGAAATCCTCCTTGCCCAATGCCCACTTTATCTACATCGATTCTATCGAAAAAGTTCAATCCCTCTCTTCCTTAGATAAAACAAAACAGACGATTGTTTTATGTCCCCTACAACATGCAGAATGGCTCCTCGATTTACCCATAGATTTAGTGACAAATACGGGTAGCTTAGCGGAAATGAGTGAAGCAGCTGTAGAATTTTGGATGAACTGGGTAGAAAAATCCAAAACTTCTCATTTCTATTCCTGTAATGCTTTTTGCTATCCCTTAAATGATCTCAAACAATCGACAAATTTTTACGCTCCCCAATTATCGTCCAATTGGAAGGTGCTCGCAAAAAAAGTAGATTATGAAATGCCTTGGTTTTACCTTCATACAGCTTGTGAAATGGTATCGATGTTAGTTGAAAGAGGAGAAACTGATGAATCTATGAAAGAGGAAATGAAAAAAAACTACTGGGCCTCTTTGAGCAACTGCGAAATTTTTACAAGGAAGACGTTCCTAGAAGCAATGGATATTATTCGGGTGACTCAAGATGAACAAATCGCTCTCAACGTCTTTTCCTCTGTAGCTAAAAGCGGCGTAGCTTATGTCGATCCAACTATTGAACTTTCTTATCCTTACTCTTCTTCTGCCTATTTGCCCAAAGAGGTTTTGTTTTTAGCCCAATGGCTTCTTTCGAAAAACTATGCATTTGAACCCTCCGTATTAGAAGAAATTAGCCAATTAAAAGATCGCTTTTTTGAAATCTATGAAATAGCTCCCCAAGGAACCCCATAAAGATGAACGGGGGAATCCCCCCGTTCAACAGCCTCTTCATCAAGACCTTACGTGAAATTGTCTAAAAAAACACATACTTATGCTATAATGAAGGTCTACTTTACTGCTTTACGTCCCCGCTGGGAATATGAGTCTCATTCCTATCTCCAGCGGGGGTGTCAAGGTTTCGACTTGGGAACAAAGCATAGGTGGCATGTAGAGGACAATCGTTGGCCTCTAAAAATATCCGATTAAATAGAACTGATAATTCTCACGAAGAATTGCTCGCTGCGGCTTAACCGCCTTAGCTAGCCGGTAGCCTGAGGTCCGACCTAGAGTTTCAGATCACTACCGTCATACATCTGGGTATGAACTCCGCCTTCTTGGAACCTCTGAGCGGAGATTCGAGATAAAGAGGATCTAGTTGGCCCCTAGCGTTTCGCCTTTCGGCAAGGCCCAACTTATTTTAAGGCGATAAGCATGTAGTCATCGATGTAGCGTTTGCTAAGGACGAGAGTTCGATTCTCTCCACCTCCAAAACACAAGGCTCGGAATTTCCCGAGCCTTTTTTCATAGACAAAATTCACTAAAAATCTAACTCCAAAAATTTACGCAGAGCCCAATCATTTTATAAGATGTGGCGATCTATACCGCACCCGGTCAGGTTGTGTGAATTTTGCCAGCAGATTTTTGACTCCAGTAGCATTGCGGAGAGCGAGTGCGGCATATCATGCTTGAAAAAAAATTATTGCATTGAATACCATCCGTCGTTCTTGAAAAAGGGTAAATATATGAACTTCATAAAATTAGATTTTGTGTATTTCTTATCAAAATAGCATCTATCTCTCATTTACAAGGAGAAATTATGAAAGCCTGTACAATCAATCAATTTGGTGGAAATGAAGTTATTCATTATGTAGATGACCTGCCGATTCCGAAGCCTATTCAAGACGAGATTTTAGTGAAAATTCGCTATGCTGCTGTTAACCCGGTTGACTGGAAAATCAGGCAAGGGTATTTTTCATCATTTCTTGATCGCCATCTTCCTCTTATCTTAGGAAGGGATTTTTGTGGAGAAATCATAAAAACCGGCTCTCACGTAATAAATTACAAAGTTGGTGATATCGTTTGTGGATATATTCCTTTTGATGGATCTATAGGAACATTTGCGGAATACATCTGTGTATCTCAGGAACTTGTTTGTAAGATTCTTCCTAATGTTTCAGAACCAACGGCAGCTTCTCTTCCCCTTATCGGTCTCACTGCGTGGCAGGGAATTTTTGAGCAAATCCAATTGCAAAAGGGAAATTCTCTTCTCATCTTAGGTGGAACGACTAGCGTGGGAAACATCGCTATCCAGCTGGCAAAAATGCATAATATAGAGGTATTAACAACTGCAAGAAAAGAACAATTTAATCATCTTCACTCCCTTGGAGCTACTCATTGTGTTGATTATCTCGCAAAAGATTTCTCTTCTATTCCTTCTGATTCTCTTGATGCTATCTATGATTGTGTAGGATCTGAAGAAGATTTAGCAAAAGCAATCGACCTTGTAAAAAAAGGAGGCAAAATTGTCTCTATTTGCATTTTTTCTTTTCCTCAATATCTCATAGATCGAGCAACCGCAAAAAATATTGATCTGAAATGTTACGTTCTTCAGCCTAATAAGGCAAATCTACAAACACTAATGACTTTGGTAAATCAAAGAAATCTTATTTTGCGTCCTGTAGAGCTTTTAGAATTTTCTGAAATCCCACGAGCACTTGCAGAAAGTCAAAGTCAACACGCTCAACGAAAACTAGTAATAAAAATCAATTCGGTTTGATCGCAACTAAACATTCTGAATGCATCTCTCCACCTCCAATAAGGCCGGGTAAAAGTCCCGGCCTTTTTTTATAGCCGACGCCCGCAATCAGATCCATTAACCTCTATGACACAGAAATCTCTCAGCATACCTGATAAACTAAAGAAAACAATGCCGCTTGATCTACTCTTATTTCTATGTTACTTTTTCGAAAAGTAAAAAGATCCATCGACAAAAGTAATCTCTCAGGGCATCAAATTGCAAAAAGCTATTTGGCTGTTGGCTACATCAACTGTAATACACAACTCCTTGTTGTGTGGAATGGAGATTGAATCATCTCCAGAACTCATCCAAGAGTTCTCGGGGAATTCTTCCGATTTAGCAGCAGATATGACTCCAAATAATGCCTGGCATTTTGACAATCAAAGTTCAGGGGATCTCAGCTTTAATGGAAATGTCTACTTTTTAGCAGGAAATACTGCTTCTATCCAATCTTCCCCTCCCCTTTCTCTAAGTTTTGAGACAGGAGTTGCTTATATCTCTACAAACAATAGCCCTAGAACTGCTTGGTACTTTGATGCAGGCACCGATGGGCTTTCAACCCCTTTTAATGCAAATGTCTATTTTCTAAATGGTTCCATTGAGAGCATCACTTCCTCTCCTCCCCTTTCCTTAAGTTTTAATGGCTCTTTCTTAAGTCTGGCCCCTGCAGGAACTACACATGCTTGGTATTATGACAGCTACCTTAACCCTTTAGACTTAAGTGCAAATATCTACTATCTGAATGGGGCTACCGATGGAATTACACATTCTTCACTGACCAGTGTGTCGTTTTTAGGAAATTCACCCTCTCTAACAATCGATTCTAATTCCACTGCATCTTGGTACTATGATTTTTCTCTTGCTAGCGCAGGCCCTGACTACAACGGAAAAGTCTATTACTTAATCGGTTCAGACTCAGGGATAGAGTCATCGAGTGGATTGAGTTGCACATTTCAGAGTGCCAACGCCTCTCTCTTCAGTGATGTTGGTCAAAACACTGCATGGTATGGCGATAGCGGAAATATCTCAGGCACAAGCAGCGCGACAGCGTATTATTTGCAAGGAGACATGCCAAATATCGCAGAAAGTCATCGCTCTTTTGCTTTTTCAGTACCCTATGTCTCTATAGTAACTGACAAAAAAACAAATGCCGCCTGGTATTACAATTACTTTAGCGACACAATCGGCTTTTCAGGACGAATCTACTATCTTGAAGGCTCATCCATTGAGATTGAAAGTTCTCCAAGCGCTTCTTATGCTTTTCAAACACAGGATGCTGGTTTTTTACAGAGTGGCACGGAAAATAGAGGATGGTATTTTGACAGAGGTTTTATTAATTCTCCAGGATTTGACGGGAATATTTACTACCTCAATGGTTCTCTGAGCGGGATCAGTTCAACTACTATTACCCTCCCCTTCCAAACCCAGTACTCAGATCTAATCATCGGAAAAAATCCCGACACAGCTTGGTATTTTGATCTCGCAAAAGACTCAACAACAGCTCCTTTTCCCTGCAATGTCTATTATCTGTCCGGTTCAACAGAAGCAATCTCTTCTTCCGGTTTAACGCTGACTTTCAATACCAATAGCCAATTTTGTGTATTAGATCCCTCTTCGGGTGGGCTATGGTATGCTGACTTTGGAGGCCTGGGTACAGGTTTTGATGGAAAAATTTATTATCTATCTGAATCATCTTCTGGCATTTCTTCTGTGAGCACTACTGCCCACTTCAGCTCGAATTACGCTACTCTGGCGTCAGCAGGTCCGCAAGCCGTATGGTATTATAATCAAGATAATGCCGATAATAGCGTCTATTACATAAAGGTAAATCCGGGATCGAATTCTCTTTCTGTTCACGGTTGGACCTCTGGCACGCAAGGAGCTCTTTTAAATAGTGTTTTTAATACAATGCTTGCGCCAATCAAAACAATGCATGCAAAGGCATCTCGCCGCAACCCTTTTTCAAAGCCCAATCACGTCTCTTTCTATTCGGTTTTTTCTGAAGAAAATCTCTTTGCAGATGCACGAGATCTTCCAACGTACAACAATGACAAAGAAAAACCCCTCCCCTATTTATTTCAAATCATCCCTTTCTATGATTTTATCTATCAGAAAAACCAAGGATCTATCCCAGCTTTTGATAATAATATTGCAGGAGCATTAGCTACTTTCGATGCCAAAATCGATCCATTTATTATTGGAGGAGGGCTTGCTTATACTTACAATCATGCACACCTTACAGGCGGGCTAGGCCACATCAACATAAACCAGGAAGTGGGCACAGTTTATAGCTCATGGCAAAATGAACGACTTTTTATCGGCTCATCCTTATGGGGAGGGTTTTATCAATTAAAAAGCGTACGAGAAACTGCAGGCCAGTTTACTTCACATTATTCAACTCAAGGCTATACCCTGACGCCGCATATTGAACTCAAGGCGTTCTCATTGTCCAAGGAAAGCTGGCTTGCTATCAACCCATTCATCATGGGCGACTGGGTTGTGCTCTGGCAAAAGTCGTACAATGAAAAAGGAATCCAACAAACCTCTGTCGAAACACCCTCGGAACAAGCGTCTCTTCTTCGAACAGAAGCGGGGCTTTATATTCAGCAGTTTTTCACATTAAATTCAGGGAAAATTGAATTCTTGGAAAAGGCAAGTTATGTGAATCAGTTACCCTTTCAAGAAAATTTCTTTCTTCCTCTTTTTGTAGGGGCTTCTCCTCTTTTTTCAATTCAAACTGGCACCCTATCAACACAAAACTTAGGAGCCCTTGAGTTTAAAACCATTTTCTATCCTAACAGCCACGCAATTCCTTTTTTAGGGATCGATCTACAAGGAGAATTCGGATCCAAGCTCTATTCTTATTTTGTGAACGTTGAGGCGGGGGGGTGGAATTTTTAAATCTTTCGCATTTTTCCAATCAAAAGTTCTGAATGCATCTCTCCACCTCCAACAACAAGGCCGGGCCAAAGCCCCGGCTTTTTTTTAGCATATGAACAATAACCAGGCACAAAATGTCTTCATCTCAGCAAATAATTGATCAAACGATAATCTGGATTAACAAAGTAGTCATAGGTTGTAACTTCTGTCCTTTTGCTGCTAGGACATTACAAAAACATAATGTTCATTACCAGGTTGAAGCCAGTACGGATACAACTGTATGCCTGGATGCTTTTTTACAGGAAATTGCCCGCTTGGATAAAGAACTCCATATTGAAACCAGCTTTCTAATTTTTCCCAAGGCTTTTCAACAATTTGATGATTACCTGGATGTGGTGTCGATTGCTGAACATTTATTAAAAGAAAAGGGATATACAGGAGTTTACCAACTGGCAAGTTTTCATCCACTGTACCGATTTGCCAACTCAGTAAAAAATGATGCGGCTGATTATACCAACAGGTCCATTTATCCCATGTTGCATCTTTTACGGGAATCTAGTGTTGAAAAAGCAGTAACACACTATGAAAACCCGGAAAACATTCCGGAACGCAATGTTGATTTTGCCAGGAAAAAGGGATTGACCTTTATGAAATTGCTAAGAGATTCCTGTATTAATCATGATTCTCTACCACATCCTTCGACAAAAGGCGCTCAAACAGATGCTTAAGCAAAAGCTCTCGATGGTGGTTATCTTCAGAAATCAAAGGAATTATTGTTTTCAAGTATACATCGTTTGAATCTAGTAGAGAGGGATCATATTCAAAATGAGCGCCACTCAAAATAGCTACCCCTTTGCCAATTCGGCACTGAATGATTCCAGGCAATTTTTTCTCTTCATCATAGTAAGCAAGTATGGAAGTGTTGGGGAAATTAGCAGCTTCTACAAAATAACCGCCGCCGTTATAAAAGACGGTAAACCTTTCATCTTCCTTGAATTCCTTTGAAGCAACCCAAGTCAATTGAGCTGCTCGAGCTCCTTTTTGAGATAAGTAATCATATGGGGCAAGAACTGGGCCTTTTACTATACCTGGAAAAAAAGCAAGTTCCCGCTCTCCCTGAACTTCAAGAGAAGTATTTTTAGCAAAATCGACAAACGCCCCTGCATAATAACTCCCAGCGCAAATACCTAAAAATGCGCCACCATTTGCAACATAATTCTTAATTTTCTGATTACCAAGGCCATTTAATTCTCGTGCATAAGGAATATCTGCACCCCCTGGGAGGATAAAAAAAGCAGCTTTTTCTTCCCATAGATCGTTGATAACCTGTGACGAACCAATATGCTCAACAGGATAGTCTGGCAAAACCTTGCTTACTGCAAATTCAACGTGCTTAAGGCTCTCTTGAGAAACACCAGGACCATTGTAAATAAACACAGTCTTTTGTTGAGGAACTTTAGCTTTCTGAAACCCATAGAAGCTCAAAAAAAAGAGAGAAAGAATAATAAAGAACCTTTTTCGCATTCTATTCTCCTAAAAAACTTTGAGAGGGAATACTAATGAAAAACTTCATATTTGCCCAATCAAAAGCTCTGAAATGGAGGATATACTCAAATGAATTCAAAATTTGGGAATATGACAAGGAGGCGCCCTGATTTCGAGTCAGTCGAAGACGGCGCCGAAGCAGCTAAACTTAAAAAGTTTAGCGATGCAGGCGGATCTCGAAAGCAGTGGCTGTCCGACGAAGTCAGAAACCAAGTTTTGAATTTGTTTGGGTATAGGCACCTCGCCTGCCGGATCTTATTTTTTTGCGCTAATTGAAACTTCTGCGATTTGTTCGATTTCTCCCAAACGATCCCACATCGCCCAGGATTCGGCAATTTTCCCATCCTGATTGAAGCGATAGACATGGATCCCATTGATGAAGAGTTTTTGATTTGAGGGTTCAAGATTGACAGATCCTCCAGCAATCTGAAGATTCGCCCTCTTTCCAAGATGAGTCCCCCGAACACTCCATCGCACAACTACTTTGTCACCAGCGGCAAACAGATCATCAATTTGATATTGTGCATCCGGATAGGCAGTGGAATACCCCATATCGAGTCGTTTTGCCGCTTCAATCCCTTTAGTTTCTTGTCCTGTCGCTGGACCATGAATCCAAAAATCCTGTGCAACAATCTCCTCATAAGCTGAAAAATCGTGTTTAAAAAACCGCACCGTTTGTTCTATGTTCCTCTGGCAAATTGTCGCACCTTCCGATGACAATTGACTAGGAATCGAATAGGGGTGTTCAAAAGCTTGGTAAACCTGATTATCCATAGATACCCTCCTGATTATTTGGATGCATACCATTCTGCGATTTTAAGAACTTAATGCTCCTGCCGTAATTAATACGGTGGGATAGGTCCGACGTTGATGTAGAATATATTATGATATACATTCCCTCTTGTATGCGAAAAGAGACCCTTGAAAAGAACATCCAATTAGTCCGCTGTCTGTTTGAAAAGCAGGCAAGTGAAGACGCCACTACTTTGTATGACCAGCTATTTGCTCAAGAAGTTGAGCTTTATGGGCCTGCTAGCGGCCAAATGATCAAAGGCCTTTCTGCGCTGAAGAAAGTAGACCAGGGCTATCATCGAACCTATCCTGGAGCAAAATTCCAAATAGAACAGATTTTTGGCTATCAAGACGAGGTAGTAGCACGCTGGACATGCAAGGGAACTTATAAAGAAGGTTATAAAGGGATAAAACCAAAGAAGAAGGAATTTTGTATTTGGGGATTGAGTATTTATCGAATTCGCAAAGGAAAAATTCAAGAGATTCGACAATTCTGGGACAGGCTAGGAATCCTTGAGCAAATCGGAGAAGTCCAGGTCCGGCCAGACTCTGTAAAACCGGGTTATTACAACGAACTTTTGCAAGCTCTGGATATGGAAAAACATCTAGAAAAAGCCGCGCTCCTTTCAACCAGAGAACGAGACTGCCTGGATCTATTGCTTAAAGGAAAAACAGCCAAAGAGACGGGAACTATTCTAGGCCTTTCGTCCCGCACAGTAGAGTCATACTTTGAAAATATCAAAAAAAAGCTAAAGTGTACTAACAAGGGACAGCTATTCTCAACAGCAGAGATTCTGAAAAAGCTTGAATTGATCTAAATTCCCCCATCCAAAAGCTCTGAAATGGAGGACGGGCGCCTCGCCTGCCGGAATGCGAGCTTCAGCTCGCCATGCGTCTCTCCACCTCCAATATTAAATTTCTGAGATTGTTTTCCAGAGAATCTCTGTGATATTGCTTTGGATTATGATGAGATTGTCAGGTGGCCAAGTCATTCAGCATTTTTTGCAGGCTTATGAAATCCCCTATGTTTTTGGCAATCCAGGTACGACAGAAACATCGATTTTGGAAGCGCTCAGCAAATGCACTCATACAGAGTATATCTTAGGTCTTCAAGAATCGAGCGTGGTTGGAATGGCTGCAGGGTTTGCCTTGATCAAGAAAAAACCAGCGGTCATCAATATCCACACCTACCCAGGTCTTGCAAATTCCATGTGTAACCTCTATAACGCCTTTTGCTCTGGGATTCCACTCTTAGTGATTGCAGGACAACAAAATCGGAAAAGCCTCATTCACGATCCGGTTTTATCCGGCCCGCTCACTCAACTCGCCGAAACAGCCGTCAAGTATAGTTATCAAGTGACCTCAGTCGATGATCTCTCTATCGCACTTCAAAGGTGTTATACACAGGCCTTGATCGCTCCATCAGCCCCTACTTTTTTATCGATCCCCATGGACCTTTTAGAAGAATCGACGGATCAAGCTTATTTCAAAAAGCCCCATATTTACCAATCGTCTATAGATAAAAAAGGGATTAGCGAGCTTTGCGATCTCTTATCCAAAGCAAAAAAAGGGAAATTAGCTTTTATCGTCGACTATGAAGCAAGTGCTTCAGAAGGAAATGATTTAATTGGTGCCATTGCAAACCATTTTGGGGCAAGTCTTTATGCTTCGCCCTATCATGTCCATCCGGTTTTGCATCCCCTATCGCCCAATTACACCAGAACATTGCCCGTATTGTCAGGAGAAATTCACGCTCTTCTCTCGCAGTACGAGACAATCGTTCTATTTGGAGCCAAACTAAATACATTTTTGTACACAGGGAAACAGGCTCTTCCTTCTCATGTAAAACTCGTTCAGATCAGCTCGGCTGAGCATTTGTCTTTTGATTATCCTTGCGATCTTGCTATCGGCGGTGATGTGCTTACTGCATTATCTGCAATTGTCGAGGAATTACATCTTCCGCCTCTCAAGAAATATCAACTCCCAGATAAAAAACAAATCAGCGATCAATTGACTAAAGAAAGTCACACAAATGAGTTTTCCGGCACGATCATTAAAATTCTAAAGGGGTCAGATCCAGCTATGCATTTGATTACCGAGGGGTCGGCAGAAGATGCATTCATTCAAAAAGCAGCAGCGCAATTTGGCTTTCCGAATGTCTATTTTTCGCCTCGTGGTGGGGGACTTGGCTGGGCAATGCCGCTTGCAGCTGGAATCTCTCTTGCGACACGGCAGCATTCCCTTTGCTTTGTGGGAGATGGTGGAAGCATGTACGCCATCCACTCCATCTGGACAGCAGCTAAATACAAAATTCCAGTTATTTACATCTGCTTTATCAACCACGAGTATAAAATCTTGAAGAATCTTTGGTGCAAATTTCAGCATACAAATGCAGAAGAGACCCAATTTATCGGGCTCGATATCAATCATCCTGAAATAGATATTCTTTCGATTGCCAAATCATTCGGAGCCTCTGTAACTGCTATTAGAAATGGGGATGAAATAAACGATACTTTGGATAAGGCAAGAAAATTTCAGGGACCCACATTTATTGGCATCTTTTCTAAAGGTCCTGAAAGAATGTAAAAATCAATAGTCAAAACGAGTAGAGAGAGTCAATCCCTGCAGATAAAGATCTGGCGGAGAGGCTCCAGAACAAGCAATATCATTTGCAGTGAGATCTGCAAGATAGCGCATCATGTTTTGCCCCCAGAATACACTAAAATCATACAGAGCAGCTATATCCCAATGCATTCTACGACAGCAGAAATACGAACTCCAACCTAGCCCAAGAGAAAGGTCTACGTTAGGGCGAAGATAATTGAGATCATTGAATTTCGTTTTTACTGGGAGTGTATCTAAATCTGGAGACCCCAAATTTTGTTTCACATCGTATCCGGTGAACAGAACACTTCCAGCTACATCTCCCAAAAATCGCAAGCCGTAACCAAAAAGCCAATTTCCGTTCATACCTACGCGGGGACCAACGGCCGCGCTACGAGAAGAATAGTGAGCGGTTCGAGTGGGTCCTGATGGTGCGAAAGTAAAAGAAAAGATGGGAGCAGACAAGTCGAGTTTCTGCCTAATCCAAGCGCCGCGCAATCCAAAAAAAGGCTCAATTGTGAAACGGGTCCCGGAATAAAAAGGCCGCGATATTGAAGCATCCACTAAATCGATTTTGTAGGTCCATTTCGATGAAATCTCTGTAGTCCATCTATTGCCAAAGCTGGCACCTGCAAACAAACTGGTAGGGTTCCAAATTCCATTTGGATCTATGGCAATTCCATTCACTGCACTAACTGTAGGCGTCGGTGCTCTCTTAGAAGTATGTGCGCTTCCATGTAAATAGGTATATTCGGCAAATAGCGTCCAATGATCTTTTGCTCCAGACCAACCTAAACCGACTTGGAAGCCAGGTGTGTATTCTGTACCCTGGAACAAGACTGCATTGCCAAGAACAGACCGCTGGGCTTCTATGATTGTAGATCCAGATACAATTCCCTCCCAAGGAATAGCTAGATCCATACCGCCTTGAATGGCTTCCCAATAGATGAAATTGACCCCTACGATTACATCCCACCCGCAGAGCAATTCAATTTCAGCCGGTTCATTGTAGGCCGAAGGAATACAGCAATTATTGGTCTCATGCCCTCGTTCAAAACAAACGGGCGGGCAGCAAGGATCGCAGACCTGCTTGCACGAATCTGGCTTGGTCTTTTGTTTACAAGGTTTGGAACAATCCGCTTTCGGTTGTGGACAAGCTGGTGGAGGACCCCTATGTTCTCTCGCATCTATTCCAAGGACAAAGAGAAAACCCGTTGCAATTAAGATCCAATACTTCATGACACCCAGCTCGACTTTAATGATTTACTATAATCTCTATGTCTTTAAAGAGTGAAGGAAAAATTTATCAGGCTGGTTCCAATTCGATATGAATTAGATCTTCCGCTGCACAATGCTTCCGCGTTCGTTGAGGACAAATGTTTGCGGCGTCATGGGAAAGGGTTTGATTTTGAGAGCGCCCCAGTAGCTTTTATCCTCTCCCTCATAGCAAACGAGAAGTTGCTCCCCGGGATGAATCTTTTTTTTGGCTACATAGATGAGCTCAAAAGGACAAGCTGAAAGGCCTGCTGAGTTTTTAGGGATTCGGACGAATTGAGCTTCGATGTTGGGTTTTTCCGAATGGTTGATGAAACGGGTAAAATTTCCTTTTTTTTCGGCGTCTAGGTCCACCGAATAAAGACGGCGCGGATGATAACGGCGAGTGGGATCCCACTGGAGCTGCTCCTTCTTAGTGAGATGGAGGTCTGAAATAAGGGAAAAAGCATAGTCGGACTCATTCCCCTCATTTTGGGGGCACAAGATCACTTCTCCAGAATAAGGAGCAATTGGTTCTCCCCTAAAGATAGGTTTAGCTTTCGGATGAAGAAAAACTCCGTAGCCAAGTTTTCCCTTTAACTTTTTGATCAATAAGTAATTTGGAAGGCCGTTCTTTTCAATCTCCTGGAGAATGGCCGGAATCCCCTTCACAATCTCCCCACTCGCCCGAGGAACATCGATTTTGTTTTGTTTAATCTTATTAAAACAAAACAACAACAAATCTACATCAACTTCTTGTCTTTTTAGATTAAATTTCATAATTCAATTGTGTCATAAAATTGACTTTATCTGAAGAACAAAAAAAACCTTTTACCAACAGCTGAAGCCCTCATTGAGTGGGTAAAATTTGAGGGCTAAAATTAATTCGCTCGCCGCTATACTCTTTGCGCTATGGATAAACAAATCATTTACGTGGTGATCGGAGGGGGTGCAGCAGGTGTTTTTGCCGCTATTCGCTGCAAAACACTGAATCCTTCGGCCCAGGTGATCTTACTCGAGAAAACCAACCAGCTCCTTGCCAAAGTTCGCGTTTCGGGAGGGGGGCGTTGCAACGTTACCCATGCCTGCTTCGACCCCCTTAAATTAACCCAAAACTACCCCCGTGGATCTAAAGAACTCCTTGGCGCCTTCCATCATTTTCAGCCTAAAGACACCGTTTCTTGGTTTGAAGAGCGTGGCGTAGCTTTAAAAACGGAAAGCGATGGCCGGATGTTCCCGACGACCGATTCGTCAGAAACGATTATCCAGTGTTTGCTGCACGCAGCTTCCATTGCCGGCGTTGAGATCAGAAAACAACAGCGCGTGGAATCCGTTCAAAAAAAAGAACACCTCTTTCTCATCCAATTGGAAAACCAGCAAATCAACGCAGATTCTGTTCTTTTAGCCACCGGATCTTCTTCTTGGGGTTACTCCGTTGCTAAAGAATTAGGGCACGCAATCGTTGAACCCGTCCCCTCTCTTTTTACGTTCAATGTACCGACCTCTCCCCTCCTCGATTTGTCGGGCATTTCGGTACCCCAAGTCATTGTCACCTTGAAAGACACGACTTTTAGACAAGAGGGACCTCTGCTGCTGACCCATTGGGGGTTTAGTGGGCCGGCTATTTTGAAGCTATCCGCTTGGGCTGCCCGTAAATTGCACGATCTTGCCTACAAAGCAACTCTCCTAATTAATTGGACTGCTTCTCCGAATCAGGAGATTCTCTATCAAAGTCTTTTGCAAAGAAAGCAGGAGAGTCCTCTTCAGACGCTTCCTCCGATTCTTCCGAACAATCTTTTGGTGCGCTTATGCACAAGTCTCCACATCGACCCAGCAACCCCTCTTGCTCAGCTTTCGAATAAGGCCCTTGCCCAACTGGCCGCCAAATTGTACTCAGATGCCTATTCTATCGAGGGGAAAACTACCTATAAACAAGAGTTCGTTACCGCAGGAGGCGTAGATCTAAAAAGCATAGATTTCAGAACTATGGAAAGCAAAATTACGCCAGGACTCTTTTTTGCCGGTGAAATTCTCAATATCGACGGCATTACAGGGGGATTTAACTTTCAAAATGCTTGGACCACAGGATGGTTGGCCGCAGCGGCAATGGGAAAGAGTTCTTCCAATTTTTGACACTGGAGAATTCTGATCCTATTCCTTAGGGGCCAATTTTTGGAAGAGCTGGAGCAGGCATTCCATCTCTTTCAAATCTAATCGATTGAAAAATTGAGCGTCGGCTTTTTCAACGGCCGGTAAAGCTCGGACAAGAATATCCTGTCCGACGGGAGTCAGCATGGGATTTTTAGCTCTGCCATCGGTAGATGTTTCGCGCTGAATCAAACCTTTTTGCTCTAGTCCTCTGATAATTTGAGAGATGGTATTCGGGTCTAACCCAGCCATCTTCCCTACTACAGCTTGAGACACTCTACCGCCTTTTCTAGTAAGCCATCCAAGGCTGGCAAGCACGACAAACTGAGGATGAGTCAACCTTAAAGGCCTAAGAATTTCCTCAATCCTGCTGCGCCAAGAAGTGCTGATATGCCACAGGAGAAACCCTGGACTCTTATCAGGAGTATCATGAACGCTGATCTTCTTAAAGTTTACGGTTTCTTCCATGCATGAATTCCCATGGCTTGAGCAATGATAGTAAAATCATCTTCCGAGATTTCGAAACACCCTCTCCTAAAAGGAAATCCCCATTTACTTTTGTTCTGGATAAACGAAAGATCTTTGATTAAAGGCTGAAGGGGTGCTTCTTTGGAAGACAAAAATGAAACATCTCTCCGCCAAGGAATAAAGTCATGGCTCATTATAAAAATATAAGGTTCTCCAGACTCGATTTTTCCTATGGCTATAAAGCAACGACAAGGATCTTTACTGCCAAATTTTACGGTTGGAGAATAATAGACAATCCAATCCCCTTCTCTCATTCGTCCTAATGGACCTGGCTTACCGTGGCAAACTTGCGCAAATCCACCTTCTACTCCTCTATGCACGTGCTCCCGACAAGCCACTCCTATCCAATATTTTTGCATGAATTAGCCTCCATGCAGCTTATAAGCTCTGATTCTATGGCCATCAGGATCTAACACCACAAAAGTGCGACCAAAATCCATATCCGTCGGTTTCTGAGCAACCGTCATATGTTTAGCTCCCCACTCTTCGTATAATTGATCCACATCTTCGGTAGGGAAGCAAATTTCAAGTGCGCTTGGAGAAGCGTCGACCCGAGGCTCTGCTGTATATTTGGACCAAAGTCCCAACATTACTCCGTTTGCCAGAGCAAACATGACAAATGTTGGAGACTCTTCTATTGGCTTTATATTCAAAATTTTTTGATAAAACAGGCTACTTGTCTGAGGGTTGGTTACGAAAAGTAGCGTAAAACCTAAAGAGGGCGTGGACATTCGAATTTCTCCTTGAAATTAGTTCTATTGCAAACAGATAGTACGTATACGTATTAAATAAGAGCAAGAGAAATTGCTGTCAATCTGACCATCAACTCTTTTTCTGTACTTCCAAGTATGCCGTTTTTCTGGCAAAATCGACCCATGAGTTTACTTTTTAGCTGCCAGGCAGTTTCTAAATCTTATGGAACACGTCTTCTTTTTGAAGATTTATCCCTCAGCATTTTTTCGGACGACCGAATCGGTCTGATAGGGCTGAACGGCTGCGGAAAATCGACTTTGTTGAAAATTCTGGCAGGACTCGAAGTTTCTGACTCTGGCATTCTCTCTCCTAAACGCGGCTTAGTTGTAGGATACGTTCCTCAAACATGCGACTTTCCCGATCTGAATCCGAAACAGGCTCTGATTGATGCTTTGAAAAAAGAGATTCCTCTCTATGAACGAGAGCGACTTGCTGAGACGCAACTCAGCAAGCTAGGTTTTACGGGAAAAGAGCCCTCTGCAGCCCTTCTCTCAGGCGGATGGAAAAAGCGGCTTCGCCTTGCAGTTGAGCTGATCGCCTCACCGGATCTGCTCCTCCTCGACGAACCAACCAACCACCTCGATTTGGAGGGAATCCTCTGGCTTGAAAAGTTTTTGATGAGAGAAGCACCCACCTATTTGGTTGTGAGTCACGACCGCTATTTTTTAGAACATGTGACAAACTGCATCATTGAGATCGATAAGGTCTATCCGAAAGGGCTTTTCGCAATCGATGGGCCGTACAAAGAATTTCTTGCTCGAAAGGGGGAATTTCTTGAAGGACAACTCCAACAAGAGCGGAGAATCGCCACCAAAGCCCGCCGCGAAACGGATTGGCTCCGCGCAGGAGTGAAAGCTCGAACCACCAAATCGCAATCCCGAATCGATAAAGCAGAAGAGATTCTAGAAGACTACGCCGATATTCAAGCTCGAAACCAGCAAAAGCGAGCAAAGATCCATTTCTCTGCAACAGAAAGAGAGACAAGAAAGCTCCTCGTCGCAAAAAATCTCACGAAACAGCTCGGAGAAAACGCTCTTTTTCGCAACCTCGATTTCACACTGTCGCCAGGCACTCGGATGGGCCTCATGGGCCCGAATGGCTCAGGGAAAACAACTCTCCTCAGGATGCTTGCCGGCGAGATCGAAGCCGACATCGGCACGATCAAGAGAGCAGACGGACTTCAAGTTGTCTACTTTGACCAGCACCGATCCCTTCTTCCTCTGAATCTTTCTCTCAAAGATGCTCTTTCTCCAAAGGGAGATTTCGTTCTATTTCAAGGCAATCCAGTCCATGTCAACGGATGGTGCAAACGCTTTCTCTTTTCGCCCGATCTTCTCCCCCTTCCCATCGGAAGCCTTTCAGGAGGTGAAAGGGCGCGAATCTCAATTGCCCACCTCATGCTTCAACCGGCCGACGTTCTCCTTCTCGATGAGCCCACAAACGATCTCGATATTCCAACCCTCGAAACTTTCGAAGAGAGCCTTCTCGAATTTCCAGGAGCTCTCGTTCTCATTACACATGACCGGTGCATGCTGGACCGAATCTGCACTTCCATTTTAGGATTAGGAGATCCTGAAAACACTGAGATTTTTCCCGATTACGCTCAATGGGAAGCTTCCTCTAAAAAACCTCTGAATCCAAAAGAGAAAAAAGAAGCTCCTCCAACGCGAGAGCGCCCGAAGGCAGAGCTTTCATATCAGGAAAAAAAAGAACTCGACGGAATCGAGCAAAAAATCACAAAGCTCGAGGAAGAAGTGCGCTCGCTCAATCATCTTCTCGAAGAAAAAGAGATCGCCGAAAATCCGGCCCGCCTCTCTGAAATCTGCACCGCGATCAGTCTTGTTGAAACGCAGATTGAACAGCTCTATCTTCGCTGGGAAGAGCTAGAAAAAAAGCGAGCGCAAAAGACGAATTGACAATTTCCGGGAGCAAACCCTACGATGTCCCTCGTGATTGTTCGAAAGACATTTTTACTACTAGTTTTTGCACTTCAATCTTTTTGTCAAACGCCTCTTGCAGAACAGTTCAAGCAAGTGGGCTATGTAGAAATTAACGATCAGAAACATTCAGAAGCAACATTCGACTCTCTCTATGCGCAATTCGACGCGCTCATCGAATTTCTTCAAACAAATCCAGTTTGGGCACAAAAATTAGCCAGCGCAAAAGAGCGTTTCATTCGCTCAAAAGATAGAAAAATCTATTCCACCGATTTTTTTGGTTTCTACGACGAATCAAAAAGGGAAGGAAGAAGTCAGATCTCCTTCTATTACTCGACCCATTTCCATGAATTTATCTGCTCTCGCTATCCAGAATTCAGCCAGGTTCCCGAAATCCTCCGTTTTTTTGAAGCTTGCCGTGAGATCCAAAAACCATATGGGAGTCTATTTGAAGAGGCTGCTACTGAGCTAGGCTTGGAAACTATTTTTTCTTCGCAACAGAGAAATCCCCCCATTCTTTTCAAGGTAGTCAAATACCTCCCCTCTTACATCGCCACAAGGCCTCATTATGATGGCACTGCATTTTCTCTTTTTCTCGATAGCACAGATAACCAATCCCTGCTTTTGGCTCCTTACAAACCTTCATTCACAGTCGATGATTTTTCTTCCCCTTCTAGAGAGTTTCCTCGAAGTCGCCTTTCCAGCACAGTGGGATCCGAAGCTTGGAATTCACGTGACTTGAAGTCG
>JADMIO011356688.1_pt1 | contig 48215 bp, 48 predicted proteins | sample 8958161 | NCBI WGS metagenome assembly JADMIO01 (sample SAMN16585339, study PRJNA669376) | soil metagenome | isolation source: Crop rotation soil | place: USA: Cullars Rotation, Alabama | collected 2011
GCCGCGACTTCAAGTCACGTGAATTCCAAGCTTCGGATCCCACTGTGCTGGAAAGCAGCCGCTCGCGAAATGGTTGACCGCTTCCTCGTGCAGCTTCTGCAGCATCGTCTCGCTGTTGCCGAAGCCGTCTTCGATGAGCTTGGCGAGCTTTCCGGAGGGCTGGCCGCCGCCCGCCGCGAGGCACTGCCAGAAGAAGCTGTGGTTCCACAGCTGTGCGCTGTTGTTGAACAGCTTGTTGTTCCCGGAGCGCTTGGCTTCCTTGACGACCTGCAGGAGCGAGGCGCCGCTGAGGTCGCCATCGCCCTGGATCAGCTCGTTGGTCTTGTTCACGTAAGCGCGGTGATGCTTGCCGTGGTGATACTCCAGGGTCTCGGCCGACATGTGCGGCGCGAGCGCGTCCTTGGAATAGGGAAGGTCGGGCAGCTGGAAGGCCATGGTATCGGAAACTCCTTAAGCGTTCGGGATGCCGCCGCCTTTGGCGCCCGCGATCCCGTCATCGTTTCCCCACCCCGCAGGATCGTCCTTGCGCGCTGAGCCGCAAAATTCAAGCCATCGTGGCCCCCGCCGCGAGCGCCCCTGCTAAAGCCGGGCCGAAGCGAGGCGCACGTCGCGCATGCTGCTTTCGGGCAGGACCACGCGGAACTTGCGGCTGGCGAAGTCGATGGAAACCTTCTTGAACGCCTTGATCGCGTTCATCCCGAGCAGGAGCGCGGGCTTGCGATCGAGGCCGAGCTTCCTGAAGGTGTGCGCGTCGGCAAAGACGATGGCGAGGTCCTTCATCACCACGCCGCCGATCTCGAGCCTGCTTACGAACATGTAGTCGCCGGTGATGGTCGATCCGGTCACCGACAGAAGCTCGACCTTGCGCGAGGGATCCACGAGCCCGCGCCCGACCAGCTCCTGGCGCAGCGCCTCATTGCCGATGCTGAACTGGGCGCCGGTGTCGATCACCACGGTCAAGCGGTGGCCGTTCGCGCTCGCGTCTGTGACCACGAGCCGGCCGTTTTTCCGCGCGGCCTGGATCACGATCGCTTCGGGCTCGTCGGGCGGTTCGGCCACTCCCGAGGGAACGATCGACAATGTGTCGGTCTCGAAATCGAACTCGACGCGCTTCGATCGGAGCGAATCGACCCCGATGATTCCGTCCGCGCCCATCGCGGCGCTATCGAGCAGCGGCGCGTCGCGAACCGTCATGGGCTTGCGGGTCAGCTCGAGCGCCGGCACGTTGGCGGTCGAGACGCTCGAAACGCCGGTGACCGTGTGGAGCGCCGCTGTCTCGCCCCGGACGAGGCCGAGCCTGCCCGCGATCTGCCGCGAGATGGCGGTGCGATCGGCGCCCGTGTCCACCAGGAACCGGAACGGACCCACGCCGGAGAGCCGCACCGGCACGGTCATCCGGTCGTCGGCGCCCGTCTTGAACCGCACTTCCTCGGTCTGCGTGGTCGCATCGAGCGGGGGGATGCCGGAGACGGCATCGAGCGTGGTCATGACCGGTTGCGCGAGGGCCGGCGCAGAGCCGAGCATCATCACCAGCGCCACGAACCCCTGCCGCATCATCACGACACCTCCGCCGACTAAGTGGAGTATACGCCCATGCCGGTTCACGGCAATCACGCGGCAACCATCTGGTAAGCCTTCGCTGCTAGGCAGGCTGAAGTGGGGCCGCCGGAAACATCTGGGCGGAATGGCAGATGCGAATTCGAGCTTCGTCGGAGCCGCCCGTGGAAGAACAAGCCGTCGAGACTACCACTTACTCTCTCGCGACCTCTCCGCCGACCCAGCCGGACAGGCGAGGCGGCGACCGCTTCCTGAGCCTGCTTAGAGTCGGCGCGATCATGGTCGGCGAGCGGCGCGAGCTGTGCCTGATCCGGAACATCTCGGCCGGCGGCATGATGATTCGCGCCTATTCGGGAATTCCGGTCGGAACCGCGCTGACGGTCGAGCTCAAGCAGGGCGACCCGGTCAGCGGCAGCGTCAAATGGGTCGAGGGCGGCCTGACCGGGGTCGAGTTCGAAGAGCCGATCGACGTTCTCCTGCTCCTCGCCCCGCCGGGTGAAGGCCCGCGCCCGAGGCTTCCGCGGATCGAGGTCGAATGTACCGCCTGGGTGCGCCAGGACGGCGACGTCATCCGGACGCGGGTGATCAACATCTCGCAGGGCGGCATTTGCCTGCAGGCGCGATCCCCGCTCACGATCGGCGCCGATGTCGTGGTGACCTTGCCCGGCCTCACGCCTGCTGCCGGCGTGGTGAAATGGGCCGACGGCGGCGCTTACGGAGTCGCGTTCAACCGCGCGCTGATCCTGTCGGATCTGGTCGAGTGGCTGCAGGAGCAGCAGAAGCAGCAGCGGCAGCGCGCCGCGGCCTGATTATTCGCCGAGCGCGACGTGCGGCGACGAGGTCATCCACCGCTCAAGCATGCTCCGCTCGTAATCGCTCAAAGGACGGCACGCGAGGCCCGGCCGGCGGAAGTCGGCCTGCGCCTTGGGCTTCGGCCTTGGCACGTTGCGGAGCACTTGCTCAGGCTTGAGCGCATGGTCGAAGGCCACCCCGGCATAACGGCCGTGGACCCAGACGACGCGGCTCTTGAGTCGCAGCTCATTGCGCTCGAAGAAGGTCGTCGAGCCCTCCAGCGGCAGCCGCTCGCCCTCGATCAGTGCGCCTTCCTCGGAGAGGTTGCGCAGCTTCACGTCGACGGGTCGGCCCGCGACCTCGACCGTCGCCGCAAGAAGTACAGGAGACCGGCGCGACCGCCGGTTCTTCATCATGCTGCTCTCGTCCATGCGACGCGACTAGCGCACTCGTAGTAAAGCTTCGTTTAACGCCGGCGAAGGAGAAGCATCATATTATTCGCGGGCATCGCGCGCCGTTCGAGGAGATCGAGGCCGCGTTCTTCCGCGGCGGCTACGAAATCCTCGACCTTGCGTAGCCCCCATTTCGGATCGCGGCGCTTGAGATCCGAATCGAAGTCGAGGTTGCTACGGACGGCCTGAACATCGTCGGCCAGCCACGGCCCGTAGAGAATCAGCGGAGCGCCGTCCGAGAGGATGCGAGCCGCTCCATCGAGCAGCCCGAGCGCCGAGGCCCACGGACTGATGTGGACCATGTTGATGCTGAGCACCGCGTCGGCGTTGCCGATGGGCCAATCGGGCGACGAAGCGTCGAGGGTGACCGGCGCGCGGACGTTCGGAAGCCCTGCACTCGCCCGCCATGCCGCGATCGAAGCGAGCGCATCCGGATGCAGGTCGCTCGGCTGCCACTCGAGCGCTGGAAAGCGCTCCGCGAAATAAACCGCGTGCTCGCCGGTGCCGCTCGCAATCTCGAGCACGAGGCCCGTTGCCGGGAGCCAGTCGCGCAGGACCTCTGCGATCGGCTCGCGGTTGCGCAGCGCCGCCGGAGCGGACCGGCGCTGACCGGTCGCGGGAGCCTCGTAGAAGCGCCGCCCGTCGCTCATTCGGCCGCCTGGGCGGGCTCCGGCTCCCTGTAAGTCAGCACCGGCTTACGCGCGGCCAAGGTCTCGTCGAGCCGGCGGCGCGGCGCATGGACGGGCGCCGCTTTGAGGCTCTTGTCCCCCGCCTTGGCGCGCTCGGCGATCGAGCGGACCGCGGCGATGAACTGGTCGAGCGAGGCCTTCGACTCCGTCTCGGTCGGCTCGACCAGCATCGCGCCGTGCACCACCAGCGGGAAGTACATCGTCATCGGGTGGAAGCCCTCGTCGATCAGCGCCTTGGCGAGGTCGAGCGTGTTGACGTCGCCGGCGAAGCCTTTGTCCGAGAAGATCGCCTCGTGCATGCACGGGCCGCTCTTCGCGAAGGGCGCATCGAGCACGTCAGCCAGGCTGCGGAGGATGTAATTGGCGTTGAGCACCGCGTCCTCGGCGACCTGCTTGAGCCCGTCGGCGCCGTGGCTGAGGATGTACGTCAGCGCCCGGGTGAACATGCCCATCTGTCCGTGGAAGGCGACCATCCGCCCGAAGGCGTCGGGATGCTCCTCGGCCGCATTCTCCTCCTCGACCAGCTTGTAGCTCCCGTCCGGATATTTGGCGGCGTAGGGGAGCGGCCCATAGGGCGCGAGCGCTTCCGACAGCACGACCGGCCCCGAGCCCGGGCCGCCGCCGCCGTGCGGAGTCGAGAAGGTCTTGTGCAGGTTGATGTGCATCGCGTCGATGCCGAGGTCGCCCGGGCGAATTTTGCCGACGATCGCGTTGAAATTGGCGCCGTCGCAATAGACGAACGCGCCGACGGCGTGGACCGCCTCGCTGATCGCCTTCATGTCCGGCTCGAACAGCCCGCAGGTGTTCGGGTTGGTGATCATCACCGCCGCGACGTCGGGGCCGAGACGTGCCTTCAGCGCCTCGAGATCAACCCGACCGGCGGCGTTCGCGGGGATGTTCTCGACCTGATAGCCGGCGAAAGCGGCCGTCGCGGGGTTGGTGCCGTGGGCGCTCTCCGGGACCAGCACCACCGCCCGCTTGTCGCCGCGCGCTTCGAGCGCAGCGCGGATGCACAGCAGGCCACACAGCTCGCCATGTGCGCCTGCCTTGGGGCTCATCGCGACGCCATACATTCCGGTGAGATCGAGCAGCCAGAATGCGAGCTCATTGATCACCTGAAGCGCGCCCTGCACCGTCTCCTGCGGCTGGAGCGGGTGAACGTCGGCGAAGCCCGGCATCCGCGCGACCTTCTCGTTGAGCCGTGGATTGTGCTTCATCGTGCAGCTGCCGAGCGGGAACAGCCCGAGGTCAATCGCGTAATTCTGACGCGACAGCCGCGTGTAGTGGCGGACGTTTTCCGGCTCGGAGAGGCCGGGCAGGCCGATCTCGCGATTGCGCTCCAGCCCGCCGAGGCGTGTGGCCGTCTTCGGCATCTGACCGAAATCGACGCCAGTCTGCTCCGTAGTCCCGATCTCGAAGATCAGCGGCTCCTCGAGCATCAGCGCGCGGTTGCCGGTGACGGTGTGCGCCTCGCCCTCTTCGTTCGCGGGCGTCGACGGCCGCCAGCCGGAAGGATTGACGGTCATCGGACCACCTCCTTCAGCGCGGCTTCGAAGGCGCTGATGTCCTCCTTGGTGACGGTCTCGGTGACGGCCACGACCAATCCATTTTGAAGCGCATCGATGCCGGGATAGAGCCGCCCGAGCGACACTCCGCCGAGCACCCCGCGCTCGACCAGCGCATGCACCGCGGGGCGCGCCTCGACGGGCAACCTCAGCGTGAATTCGTTGAAGAAGCTATCGTTGACCAGCTCGACTCCGGGTATCGCCGACAATCGGTCGGCCGCTTCGCACGCGCGCGCGTGATTGAGGGAAGCGAGCTGCCTCAGCCCCCTCTCGCCGAGCAGGGTCAGATGCACCGTGAACGCCAGCGCGCACAGCACCGAACTGGTGCAGATGTTCGAGGTCGCCTTCTCGCGGCGGATATGCTGCTCGCGGGTCGAGAGGGTCAGCACGAACCCGCGCTTGCCTTCGGCATCGACCGTCTCGCCGGCAAGGCGGCCCGGCATCTGGCGCACATGCTTCTCGCGGCAGGCGAACAGCCCGACATAGGGCCCGCCGAACTGCAGCCCGACGCCGATGCTCTGACCCTCTCCGACCACGATATCGGCGCCCATCTCGCCCGGCGACTTGATCAGCCCGAGCGCGACCGGCTCGGTGACAACTGCGATCAGCAGCGCGCCTGCCGCATGTGCAGCCTCCGCGATCGGCGTGAGATCCGTGATCCGCCCGAGAATGTCGGGATATTGCAACACCACCGCGCTGGTCTCCGGACCGATTTTCGCGATCAGCCGATCGGTATCCGGCTCGGCGTCGAGCTCCGGCAGCGCCGTGGCAAGCGCATCCTCGCTGAACTGCGCCAGCGTCTCGGCGACCTTCACATAATGCGGGTGCACGCCGGACGAGATCACCGTCCGATTCCGGCGCGTGATCCGGTGCGCCATCAGGATCGCTTCCCACATCGCGGTCGAGCCGTCGTACATCGAGGCGTTCGCGACCTCGCAGCCGAACAGGCGCGCGACCTGCGTCTGGAACTCGAACATCATCTGCAGCGTGCCCTGCGCGATCTCGGGCTGGTAGGGCGTGTAGCTGGTCAGAAACTCGCCGCGCTGGATGATGTGATCGACGCTCGCCGGAATGTGGTGCCGGTAGGCGCCGCAGCCGAGAAAGAACGGCACGTCACCCGCGACCATGTTCTTGCGTGAGAGCTCCGCCATGTGCCGCTCCACCGCCATCTCGGACGCGTGCATCGGCAGGCCGTGGATCGGGCCTTTCAGGCGCGCCTCCTCCGGCACGTCCTTGAACAATTCATCGATCGAGCCGGCGCCGATCACGCGCAGCATTTCGCTGCGGTCGGCGTCGCTCAGCGGCAAATAACGCATTAGGCGGGCTTCCTCATGATGAAGCGAAGGCGGACGTAATCCGCGATGTTGGAGCCGAAGCGGTCGGCGACCGCGGCGGCGATGTCGGTGCGCTCATCCTCGGGCACTTCGGCGCGGTCGAGCCAGCCCTTTCGGAACGTAATCACCCACTCGCCAACGCCATGATCGAGGGGCGTCGGGCGCTCGATCAGCCTCGCGTCGATGTGGCCGAAGCCCGCGGTTTCGTAGGTGGCCGCGAACTCGTCGGGGGAAGGATACCAGTTCGAGCTTTCCGTTGGCGGGACGTAACCGCGGATGACCAGCTCCGTATCGAGAGCTTCGCGCAGCTTCGCGATATTGCCCTCGCCGCCCAGCTCGCCGGCGAACCTGCCTCCCGGCTTCAGCGCGCGGAAAATGGCGCGCGCGGCCTGCTCCTTCTCCAGCACCCAATGCAGCGTCGCGTTGGAAAAAGCCGCGTCGAACTCGGCGAAGAACTGCATGTCCTCGGCCGCGAGCAGCAGCGCATCCACGCCCTTGGCCCGCGCCGCGGCGACCATCTCCGGCGAAGCGTCGATCCCGAGCACGGTCGCGCCGCGCTCGGCGATCTTGCGCGTCAGCGTCCCCTCGCCACAGCCGACATCGAGGATCCGCTCGCCCGGCTTCGGATCGAGCAGGTCGAGCGCCGCTCCGCCCAGCTCGGCGACGAATGCACCGACACGCGCATAGTCGCCCGCGTCCCATTTGCTGGTCGAGGCAGCGGCCTGGCTCAAAGCGTCTTCAGCCACTCGCGATAGGCCGCTTCATCCATCAGGCCTTCGAGCTCGGAGGGATTGGTGACCTCGATCTTGAAGAACCAGCCCGCGCCTTCAGGATCGTTGTTGATCAGCGCCGGATCGTCCGCGACCGCCTGATTGCCTTCAATTACCGAGCCGCTGATCGGCGAATAGACGTCCGACGCGGCCTTGACCGATTCGACCACCGCGGCCTCCTCGCCTTTGCGCAGCGAGCGCCCCGCCTGGGGCACCTCGGCGAAGACGATGTCCCCGAGCTGTTCCTGCGCATGATTGGAGATTCCGACCGTCGCCGAGTTGCCCTCGACCCGGACCCATTCGTGCTCCTTGGTGAAGTAGAGGCTCATGTCTCAGGCTCCCTTGCGGTGGTAGCGGTGGGGGACGAACGGCATCGGCGCGACGCGCGCGTCGAACAATTTGCCGCGCTGCTCGAGCTTGAGCGCGCTGCCCTCCTCGGCAAGCGGCGCGGCAACATAGCCCATGGCGATCGGGCGCTGGAGCGAGGGCGAGAAGCCGCCGCTCGTGATCTTGCCGACCTCATTGCCTTCGCCGTCGAGCACCAGCGCGCCTTCGCGCACGGGCTGGCGGCCCTCGACCTCGAAGCCGACTCGCTTTTCGACCGGGCCGTTCTGAAGCTCGGCGAGGATCCGCATCGCGCCGGCGAAGCCGCCCTCGGCGCGGCGGCGCTTGTTGATCGCGAAATTGAGCCCCGCCATCACCGGCGTGGTCCGGTCGTCGAGGTCGTGGCCATAGAGCGGCAGCCCGGCTTCGAGCCTCAGCGAATCGCGGGCCCCAAGGCCGATCGGCTTGACCAGATCGTTCGCGGATATGGCGTCGGCGAGCTCTGTGACGGCGCTCGCAGGCACCGAGATTTCGAACCCGTCCTCGCCGGTATAGCCCGAGCGGCTGATCCAGAGGCTCCGCCCATTCCAGTTGAAGGGGCCGGCCTGCATGAAGCCCAGCGCGCTGACTCCCGGCACAATCGTCTCGAGTACGTCGGCGGCGCGCGGCCCCTGCAGCGCGAGGAGCGCTTGCTCCTTCATATGGTCGATGACGACGCCCGCGGGCAGCCGCTGCTCCATGTAGGCGATGTCGCCGATCTTGGTCGCGCCGTTGACGACGACATAGAAGTCCTCGCCGCGGCGCGTCGCCATCAAATCGTCGATGATCCCGCCCTCGCCGTCGAGCAGGAGCGAATATTTGGGTTTCATGTCGGTGGCGGCCTGGAAGTCGCCGGGCATCAGCGCCTCGAGCGCCTTGTCGACGTCGCGGCCGTGGACCAACAGCTGGCCCATGTGACTGACGTCGAACAGGCCCGCATTCTCGCGCGTCCACAGATGCTCGGCGATGATCCCTTCGTACTGGACCGGCATTTCGTAGCCGGCGAACGGAACCATCCGCGCACCGCGCGAGCGGTGCCACGAATCGAGCGGAAGCCTGTCCAGCTGAGGCGGCTGCGCGCCCTCCTCGCCCGACGGATCGCCGCTGTAGGGCGTGCCCCGCGCCTGGGTCTCGTCGGTTGGGCCGTTGTGGACTTCCCTGCTCATCACGCGCTCCCGGACGTAAAGCGACAGCCTCCACCCCCAGCGGCTTCGATCTGTCGCCCCCGTCTGTCCCTAGCGCCTGAGAGCTTTGCCCCTTCGGCGGTCCTGCGAAGCCTTGGCGAAGCAGGACACTTTCCAGACTGTCAGGCGCGCACGGTCCCTGGTGCCTGAGAGATTCCGGGGGCGGTTGCTCCTTCGGCGTCCGCCATAGCCCGAGGGCGACGGCGAAACTCTCCCGTGCGGCCTATCCGGCAGCTTGGGGCCGCCGGCGACGGCGAGGCCTTGGCCGCGCCCGCCCGACGAGTCAACGCACTAGCGCGTGGCGTTGTACTTCAGCTGATCCTGCGTCAGCTCGAAGCCGACCAGATGCTCGAACGTCGCGTTGGCGACGGCGGACTGAACGGCCGGATCGGCCATGGGATCGACCGCCGCCTCGGCCTCGCCGGCCTTGCGAGGGCGAGTGAGGATTTCACGGACGTTTGCGGGCAGGGTCGCCGCCGCGCGGTTGACCCGGACCGACGTCTGCACCTGCGCGTAGGAATGGATGTCTCCGGCCGCGAAATTGAGCACCGCCTGGCCGATCTGCTTGGCGGCGATCGTCTGGCCGCCGCGAAGCGCGACGTCGAAATAGGGCAGCACGACCTGCCGCGCCGGACCGGCATCGCGGCGAAGGCCGACGACCGTGAAAGTCGCGGTCGAGACGACATCATTGCCCGAATCCTGGCACGTCGCCCGAAGGTTCGTGATTGCGGCGGTGACGTCGATCGCCGTGGAATCGGTGCTGTCGGGCGGATTGAATAAGGTCACGTCCCCGGTTCCCGCCGGGATCCCGGCGATCGGACACGCGCTGCGCACCGCATAGACGCCGCCCCCGTTCTCGGCAGTGATGTCGCCGGCGTGGCGGCAGCCAGCGAGCATGATGACGGCAGCAAGAGCGGCGAGGCGGAGCTTCACGTGAGGCTAGTCCTTACGAGGGCGGAATTGACTGGGCGCGTTCATAGGAAGGCCCTTCTATGGCTGCAAGCGAAGCCTTATGTCCCTGTCCGAATGCTGAACCGTCCTCCTTTGAAGGTGCTGATCGCGGCCCCGCGCGGCTTTTGCGCGGGCGTCGACCGGGCGATCCAGATCGTCGAGCTTGCGCTCGAACGGTTCGGAGCGCCGGTCTATGTCCGCCACGAGATCGTCCACAACCGCTTCGTGGTCGATCGGCTGCGGGGCCTTGGCGCGGTCTTCGTCGACGAACTCGACGAAGTGCCCGATGACCGGCCCGTCGTCTTCTCGGCTCACGGGGTGCCCAAGTCCGTGCCCGCCGAGGCGCAAGGCCGCGGGCTCACTTATGTCGATGCCACCTGCCCGTTGGTGTCCAAGGTTCACCGCCAGGCACAGCGGATGATCGAGGAAGGCCGGCACATCCTGTTCATCGGCCATGCGGGTCACCCGGAGGTCATCGGCACCTTCGGCCAGGTGCCTGAAGGCGCGATCACCCTCATCGAAACCGTTGAAGATGTTCGCGACCTCGACATCCCGGATGCCGCCAATCTCGCTTTCCTCACCCAGACCACGCTCTCGGTCGACGACACGGCGGCGATCGTCGATGCGCTCAAGGTGCGGTTCCCGGACATCCGCGTGCCGCGAAGCGAGGATATCTGTTACGCGACGTCGAACCGCCAGGCGGCGGTCAAGGCGATCGCCGGCGAGTGCGACCGGATGCTCGTCATCGGAGCGCCCAACAGCAGCAACTCGCTCCGCCTCGCCGAAGTGGCCGAGCGGCTGGGCGTGCCCGCGCGGCTGATCGAGCGGGCGGCCGACATCGACTGGGAGTGGCTCGGCCAGCCCGGGACGGTGGGGATCACGGCGGGGGCCTCGGCGCCCGAAGTCCTGGTACGCGAAGTCGTCGATGCTCTCGCAGAGCGATTCGAGGTGTCGGCGGAGGAAGCGGACCACACCCCCGAGCGGATGACCTTCAAGCTCCCGCGCGAGCTTGTCGCCTGACGTGAGCGAGCCGCCGATCGTCGAGATGTTCACCGACGGAGCGTGCCGGGGCAATCCCGGGCCGGGCGGCTGGGCCGTCCTGCTTCGTACCGGCGCGACCGAGAAGGAACTCGCGGGCGGCGAACCGCTGACGACCAACAACCGAATGGAGCTGATGGCCGCCATCCGCGGCCTCCAGGCGCTGAAGCGGCCGTGCCGGGTCGAGCTTCACACCGACAGCATTTACGTCCGCGACGGGATCACGCGCTGGATCCACAAATGGCGGCAGAACGGCTGGCGCACGTCCGACAAGAAGCCGGTCAAGAATGCCGAGCTGTGGCAGGAGCTGGTCGAGGCCGCCGAGCCACACCGGGTCGAATGGCGCTGGGTGAAAGGCCACAGCGGCCACCCTGAGAACGACCGGGTCGATGCGCTCGCCTGCGCCGAAGCCGACGATCAACGGCGGCATCACCGGCTCTGATCAGCGGAAGCGGCTGGGCGAATAGACCGCCGGGTCGATCCGCTCGACCATGGCCACCGGCGCTTCGTCGAGCAGAAGCGCGGCCGCCAGCTTCGCGGCCGCGGGTGAGGTCTGGATCCCGAAGCCGCCTTGCCCTGCGCACCAGAAGAATCCGGGCGCGTCTCGATCGAAGCCGTAAACCGGCAGTCGGTCGGGCGCGAACGTTCTCAGCCCCGCCCAGCTGCGCTCGACCGCCTCGACCGGCCAGTCGACCACCTGTTCGAATCGGTCGATCGCGAGCGCCACGTCGATTTCCTCGGGCGCGGCGTCGCAGGGATCGCTCGGGATTTCGTCGTGCGGCGTGAGCCACACTGAATTGTCGCTTTCGCCCTTGAAATAGAAGCTGCCGTCGGCCGCATCGACCAGCGGCAAATCCTTCAGACCGGAGCGGCCGACTCGCAGCTGGACCATCGTCCGTCGAAGTGGCACGATCCCGAGCGGTGCGACTCCTGATGCTTCGGCGACGCTGTCGGCCCACGCGCCCGCCGCGTTGACGAGAATCGGTGCGCTCAGCGCCGAGCCGTCTTCCAGCTCGATGGTCCACGCCTTGCCGCTTCGCCGGGCGCGAATCAGTCTCGAACCCGTTGCCACCGTCCCGCCTTCGCTGCGGAATTGACGCAGAAACGCCGCGTGCAGCGCTGCCACGTCGATGTCGGCGCATGTCGGTTCCAGCAAGGCCCGACGCCACTCCGGGCGGATTCCCGGGAGCAATCGCTCCAACTCGGCGCGTTCGACGACGCGGCTTTCCACCGACGGCGGCAGGTCCGGCAGCGCGTCGCGCGTCAGGTGGAGGTCTCCCCGAACGCTAAGAAAACCCTGTTCGGCGAGAAAATCATGCGATGCCAGCGTCAGCTTCGCGACGTCCGGGCCGCCGTAGCTTTCGAGGTAGAAGGCGGCCGATCGCCCGGTCGCATGGTAGCCGCAAATGTCCTCGGCCTCGATGATCAGCGTGCGACGCTTGGCGGCGGCCTCCGCGCCCAGGCTCGCTCCCGCGATCCCGCCGCCGACGATGATGACCTCATATTCGCGCATTCGCTGCGGCGGTTACGAATTGGAAAGCCGCGCCGTCTAGGGGTGCCTTCATGTTCAACGGGGCATTTACCCAGCTGCTGCTTCTCGCACTCGCGGCGATCCTCGTTGTCGCGGCCGTCGTCGACGTCCGAACTTTCACCATTTCGAATCGGCTGAACCTGACCGTTGCGCTTGGAGCGCCGCTCTACTGGGCGTCGGTTTCCCTTTCGCCCTGGCCCGACATGGCCGTCCAGCTTGCGGGCGCGACGACCGTGTTCCTACTGCTCGCCGCGGCATTCTACGCCGGCATGATGGGCGGCGGCGACGTCAAGCTCGCGGCCGCGCTGGCGCTGTGGTTTTCGCCCGTTTCCATTCTGAAATTCCTCGTCCTGATGTCGCTTGCGGGCGGCGTCCTGACGCTGGCGGTTCTCGCCTGGCACCGCGCTCACAAGCGCGAGGGCCGGCCCGAGGTCCCGTACGGGGTCGCGATCGCATTCGGCGGTCTCGCGATTCTCGCCCAACGCTTTCTTAACCAATTTGTCTGATTTGTGAGGCTGTTTTGAGGACCCGTCTGGGGGAGGCGACTGCGCCATGGATGTGAAGAAGCTCGCTCTGCTCGTGGGAGCGCTGGTCATTGCGGTGGTCACCGCTGTCATGGCCAAGAACATGTTCGCCGGCGCCGGCGCACAACAGGCCGCCGCGGCGCCTGCCGTGCCGGTCGGCCCGAAGGTGCTTGTCGCCAAGAAGGCGCTTCCGGTCGGAACCATCATCGACGCCGACAGCCTGACCTTCCAGCCCTGGCCCAAGGAGCTGATGCAGGGCGCATATTATGTCGACGGCCAGCCCGACGCGAAGAATCTCGCCGGCACCGTCGTCCGCTATGCGATCGCTGCAGGCCAGCCGATCACCCGCGGCTCGCTCGTCGGCCCGCAGGACCGCGGCTTCCTCGCCGCGGCGCTCGGCCCGGGAATGCGCGCGATCACCGTTCCGGTGAACGTCACGACCGGTGTCGCGGGCTTCATCTTCCCGGGCGACCATGTCGACATCGTGCTTTCGCAGCAGGTGTCGGGTGGCGGCGACGGTCCGCCGCTCAAGGTCTCCGAAACGATCGTTCGCAATGTTCGCGTGCTCGCCACCGATCAGCGCGTCACCAGCAAGGACGAGGACGGCAAGACTCCGGTCCGGACCTTCTCGAACGTGACCTTCGAGGTCACTCCGAAGCTGGTGGAGAAGATCGCGGTCGCACAGAGCATCGGCCAGCTGTCGCTGTCGCTTCGGTCGCTCGCCGACACCAGCGCCGATCTCGAGCGTGCGGTTGCGGCCGGGGACGTCAAGGTCCCGGCGAACGCCAGCCCGGCGCAGGAGCGCCAGATGCTGCTCGCCTACTCGAATCGTCCGAGCGACGGCAACACCACCTTCTCGACCGGCGGCGACGTGTCGCGCTTCCAGCGCCGCACCGTCCCGTCCAAGACGCCCGCGCCGGGCGCTGAGCTGGCCGCTGCCGTCGGCAAGGCCGCAAGCGCACCCGCGGGTCCCGTGGTCCGCATCGCTCGCGGCAATAGTGTCACCGTTGTTCCGGTGGGAGCTCGCTAAAATGAACATTCATGCAATCAGCCGCCGGGCTCGTCTCGGCACCGCAGTTGCGGCCCTGGCCGTCGGCATCGCCGGCCTCGCCGCCACCGCGCCGGCCGACGCCCAGCCCAGGGCTTACGCGTCGGGAAGCTATCGCCCGTCGACGCAGGTCCTGCTGTCGGTCGGCGAAGGCGAGATGATCAATCTGCCGCGCTCGGTGACGAGCGTCTGGACCTCGGCCCCCGATGTCGCGGACGTCTATGTCCAGGGACCGCGCCAGATGAACCTGTTCGGCAAGAAGGCCGGCGAAGCGACGGTCATCGCGACCGACGCCAGCGGTTCGGTCGTCTATGGCGCGAATGTCCGGGTCAATCAGAACATCAGCTCGATCAACGAGATCCTGCACAAGGCCATGCCGGACGCGAACATCAGCGTCACCACGGTCGGCCAGGTCGCGGTGCTAAACGGCATGGTCGCCTCCCCCGAGGACGCGGCGCAGGCCGAGATGCTCGTCAAGGCGGCGCTCAACCCGGGAGTCGATGTGACCTCGGCCTCTGCGGCGCTCAACATCGTCCCGGTCAGCCGGCTCAAGGTCGCGACCCCGCTTCAGGTCATGCTGAAGGTCCGGGTCGCGGAGATGAACCGGTCGGTGGTCAAGCAGTTCGGCGTCAACCTGCTGAGCAAGGACAGCGGCCGCACGCTGTTCAGCATCGGCCGCGGAACGCCTGGCACGATCACCACGCAGCCCGGAACGATCGGCGCGGATGGCAGCCTGACCGGCTCGATCGACCCGGCCAGCGGCGCGCTTCCCGGTGACAAGATCGTCACCTTCAATCAGCTCGCCGGCGGCACGACCCTCGGCATCTTCGGCAAGATCCTCGGCCTCGACATGCTCGGGACCCTGGACCTGCTCGAGAATGACGGCGTCATCACGACGCTGGCCGAGCCGAACCTGACTGCCCTGTCGGGCGAAACCGCCAGCTTCCTCGCCGGCGGCGAGTTCCCGATCCCGGTCAGCCAGGCGCTCGGCGCGATCTCGGTCGAGTACAAGCAATATGGCGTCGGCCTGGCCTTCACGCCGGTCGTGCTCGCCGACGGCCGCATCTCGATGCGTGTCCGTCCCGAAGTCAGCCAGCTGAGCGATGCCGGAGCGGTCAAGCTCAACGGCTTCACGGTGCCGGCGCTGACGACCCGCCGCGCGGAAACGACAGTGGAGCTCGGCTCCGGCCAGTCGTTCATGATCGCCGGCCTGCTTCAGAACAGCAACACGAACAACATCGAGAAGGCGCCGTTCCTCGGCGACATCCCGGTGCTCGGCGCGCTGTTCCGGTCGACCAAGTTCCGCCGCGACGAGACCGAGCTGGTTATCGTCGTGACGCCGTACCTCGTGCGTCCGTCCTCGACCCAGCTGGCGACGCCGGCCGACGGCTATCGCGCTCCGGACGACGTGAAGCGCAATTTCCTCGGCCAAAGCTACAGCGGCAAGAGCGGTTTCGTTCAGCCAACCGCGATCCCGGCGCCTGCGACTGCGGCGCCCGCGACAGGACCGGTTGCCGCTCCGGGGTTCAAGCTGTGAGCCGCGGCCTGACAGGGAAGGATTGGACGATGCGTTCGAAGATCATCCTCATTGCGCTCGCCTCTTCCGTGGCAGCGTGCAACGCGCCGGATCGCCCCGACGCCGGCGTCGCCGCGGTCAACGTGCCGGTGGTGACCAGCGCCGATTATGTGTTCGACGCCGCCGCTCCCGACGGAGCGCTCGCGCCCGGCGAGACCGACCGGCTGAACGGCTGGTTCCAGGGTCTCGGGGTCGGCTACGGCGACACCATCTATGTCGACGGCGCCTATGCCGACGCAGCCCGCGGCCAGGTCGCGGCGGTCGCCGGCCAGTACGGAATGCCGGTTGCCGACGGAGCCCCGGTCACTCAAGGGGTCGTCCAGCCGGGAACGGTTCGAGTCGTCGTCAGCCGCCGCCGTGCGGAAGTGCCGAACTGCCCGAACTGGAGCGTTCCGTCACAGCCCAATTACGACAACCGCAACATGTCGAACTTCGGCTGCGGCGTGAATTCGAACATCGCTGCGATGGTCGCCAACCCCGAGGACTTGCTCCGCGGGCGTGAGGGCGACGGGACCAGCAACGTCAACGCCGCGACCCGCGCGGTGCTCTTCTACAAGGCCCAGCCGCCCAGCGGCAGCAAGGGGCTGCAGGAAGTTACGACCAAGGGGGGTGGAAACTAATGAACGCTCCGTTCCAGGCACGCGCGGGACTTCGCGATCCCTTCACCGCCTTCGTCTGCGACGACGCGACGGCCGACATGCTTCGGCCGGTGGCGGTCGAGCACGGCTGGTCGCCGGAGAAGGTCAACAAGGGCGGTCTGCGCAATGCGGTCCAGTCGCTGTCCGTCTCGGCCAGCCCGAACATCCTGTTCGTGGACCTCAGCGAGTCCGCCGACCCGCTCAACGACATCAACGCACTCGCGGAAGTCTGCGAGCCGGGCACGATCGTGATCGCGTCGGGCACCGTCAACGACGTCCGCCTGTACCGCGACCTCGTCGCCAGCGGCATCCACGACTATCTGCTGAAGCCGTTCACGGTCGACCAGCTGCGCGACACGTTCGCGCATGCGCAGATGATCCTGTCCGGACCGCGCGGCGAGGCCCAGGCCGACAAGCCGCACGTCATGGCCGCGGTCATCGGCGTGCGCGGCGGAGTCGGCGCCTCGACGCTCGCGACCTCGCTGGCATGGCTCCTGGGTGAGAAGGCGCGGCGTTCGACCGCCCTGCTCGACCTCGACGTCCATTTCGGCACCGGCGCGCTGGCGCTCGACCTCGAGCCCGGCCGCGGACTCACCGACGCGATCGAGAACCCGAGCCGCATCGACGGCCTGTTCATCGAGCGCGCGATGGTCCGCGCCAATGAGCGCCTGTCGGTGCTTTCGGCCGAAGCGCCGATCCACCAGCCGCTCGTCACCGACGGAAGCGCGTTCTTCGCGCTTCAGGAGGAAATGCGCAACGCGTTCGAGTCGACCGTTCTCGATCTTCCGCGGCACATGCTCATCCAGCATCCGCACCTGGTGCATGACGCGCACGTGGCGGTGGTCGTCGCCGAGCTTACGCTCGCAGCGACCCGCGACACGATCCGCGTCCTCGCCTGGCTGAAGTCGAACGCGCCGCAGACGAAAGTCCTCGTGGTCGCGAACGGCGTTCCCTCGGGCGGCGCGCTGGAGATCAGCCGCAAGGACTTCGAGCAGTCGATCGAGCGTCCGGTGGACATCGTCTTCCCGTATGACGCCAAGCTTGCCGCCCAGGCGGCGAAGCTCGGCAAGCCGATGGCCGAAGTCGCCGGCGGAAAGATGGCCGCTCCGTTCAGCACGCTGTCGAACATGGTCCTGAGCCACGCCAGCGACGAAGGCGCCGGCGGCGACAAGGCTGCCCCTGCGGCGGCCGCCAAGTCGCTGGTCGATAACCTGAAGTCGATGCTGTCGAAGCCGAAGGACAAGGCTGCGGCGTAACGGTCGCAAGGGCGCCTTCGGCATCCTTGGTGAAGAGTTGAGAGGCGAAGACAAGAATGTTCTTGTGGCTACTCATCATCGGCGGCGTCGGCGCCCTGGGACTCGCCTACATGGCGATGAACGGGCCTTCGCCGGGCAAGTCCGTCAAGCGGCGCATGGAGCTCATCAAGGAGCGCCATGGCGACGTCATCGCGGGCAATGCGCAGGCGCAGATCCGCAAGCTCTTCGCCGACCGCGCGACCAAGTGGGAAGGCTGGGCCTCGACCCTGATTCCCAAGCCGGCGCTTCTGCGCAAGCGGCTCGAGATGACCGGCAAGGAGATCTCGCTCGCCAAATATGCGCTGATCTGCCTCGGATTGCTGTTCTTCATCACGGCCGCCTTTGCGTTCCGCGGAGCGCCCTTCATGCTTTCGCTGCTGCTCGGGATCTTCTTCGGAATCGGCGGCCCGCACTTCGTCATCGGCAAGATGATCAAGCGCCGGGTGAACAAGTTCAACTCGAACTTCCCCGATGCGATCGAGCTGATGGTGCGCGGGCTCCGTTCGGGCCTTCCGATCACCGAGACGCTCGGAATCGTCGCCGGCGAAATCCCCGGCCCGGTCGGGCTCGAGTTCCGGATCGTCGCCGACAAGATGAAGATCGGGCGCACGATGGAAGCCGCTCTGCAGGACACCGCGGACCGGCTCGGGACGCCCGAGTTCCAGTTCTTCGTGATCACCCTGGCGATCCAGCGCGAGACCGGCGGCAACCTCGCCGAGACCCTCTCGAACCTCGCCGACGTTCTTCGCAAGCGCGCCCAGATGAAGCTCAAGATCCGCGCGATGAGCTCGGAATCGAAGGCTTCGGCCTACATCGTCGGCTCGCTTCCGTTCGTGGTGTTCACGCTCGTGTACATGATCAACCCGCACTACATGGGCGGGTTCTTCACCGACCAGCGCCTGATGGTCGCCGGGATCGGCGGCATGATCTGGATGGGCATCGGCGCACTGATCATGGCCAAGATGGTCAACTTCGAGATCTGACGGGGGACTGACAAGACATGCAGCAGGCTCCCTCAGGCGGACCGCACATCCTCGGATTTGACGTGATCTTCATCGCGACGATGCTCAGCGCCGTCGCGACCATGGCCGTCATGCTCGCAATCTATGCGGCGACCACGGTCAAGGATCCGATGGCCCGCCGGGTGAAGGCGCTCAACGAGCGCCGCGAGCAATTGAAGGCGGGCATCGTCGCCTCGACCAACAAGCGCAAGAAGCTGACGAACCGCAACCAGGCGGCGGACAACGTCCGCCAGCTCCTGTCGCAGTTCAAGATGCTTCAGGAAGACCAGGTCAAGAAGACCCAGCAGAGGCTGATGCAGGCCGGTATCCGGACCAAGGATCTCGCCTTCTTCCTGATCTTCGCTCGCTTCGTCCTGCCGGTGGTGATCGGAGTCACCGCGGTCGTGCTGCTCTACGTCATGGGATTCGAGCCGCAATGGTCGGCGCTTCGCCGCTACATGACCGTCGCGGGCCTGATCGTCGGAGCATACAAGGCGCCGGATATCTGGCTGAAGAACAAGGTCACCAAGCGCAGCAACGCAATCCGTAAGGGGCTTCCCGACGCGCTCGACCTGCTCGTGATCTGCGCCGAGGCCGGCCTCACCGTCGACGCCGCCTTCGGCCGCGTGTCGAGGGAGCTCGGCAAGGCCTATCCGGAGCTCGGCGACGAGTTCGGACTGACCGCGATCGAGCTCGGCTTCCTCAACGAGCGGCGCAGCGCGTTCGAGAACCTCGCCCAGCGCGTCGACCTCGAAGCGGTGCGCGGCGTCGTCACGACCATGATCCAGACCGAAAAATACGGCACTCCGCTCGCTTCCGCGCTGCGCGTGCTGTCGGCCGAGTTCCGTCACCAGCGCATGATGCGCGCCGAGGAAAAAGCGGCCCGCCTGCCGGCGATCATGACCGTTCCGCTGATCCTGTTCATTCTTCCGACTTTGTTCGTGGTCATTCTCGGCCCGGCCAGCTGCTCGATCAACGACAGCTTCCTCCACGGCCATTGATCTTTAACGGGGCGGTCCCTCGCGAGGGACTGTCCCCTTCCCTTCGCGGAACGTGACGGACTATCCAAGCGTAGTCCCGGCAAACCGTCAGCGTTGGGGAAGCGCAATGAACATCACTTCCGACCCGAACCTCTGGGCGATCTGCATCCTCGTCTTCCTGCTCGGCCTCCTGATCGGCGTGTTCCTGACCGCCGGCGGCCGCCGCAAGTGGAAGAGCCGCTACAAAAGCGAAGTCGACCGCCGCGAAGCGATCGAGCGCGACCATGCCGAGCGCACGAAGGACTGGGACGCGCGCGAGAAGGAATGGCGCGAGCGCGATTCCTTGCGTGCCGCCGCCATCAAGAGCGGCCGCGATCCTGAGGACGACCGGCCGCTCTGAGCTTTCCCTCCCCTGCAGGGGAGGGATGTAAGTGTGGGGTGCATCTGAATGGGCTCAATGCCCATGAAGATGCTTCAGAGCCGGCATCGAGCCGGCTCTTCCGCCACCCACCCCTAGCCCCTCCCTTGAAAGGGAGGGGAGGAACTACCCCTCGATCCTCGAGAAGTCCGCCACCGCGTTCACGGCGTCGCGGAACCGCATCAGCAGGTTGAGCCGCCGCTCGCGCTTGTGGGCATCGGGGTCGTTCACCGTCACATGATCGAAAAACTGATCGATCGGCCCGCGTAGCGATGCGAGCGCCGCCATCGCGCCCGTGAAATCTTCCTTGTCGATCGCTGCCGAAGCCTTGGGCTCTGCGGCGTCGAGCGCGGCGATCAGCGCCTTCTCTTCGGGAAGCTCGGCCCCTGCCTGCCCCGAAGCCATCTCTGCGACGGCTTCCCTGAGGCCCGGCTCCTCGACCAGGACGAGCGGGTCCTCCTCGCCGGTCTGCGGGATGCCCTGCTCCTCGGGCGAGCTCATCACCTGCGGCCCGGTCCAATTCTCCTTCTTCAGGATGTTCGCCGCGCGCTTGTACGCGCTGAGAAGGTCCGCGCCTTCCTCCGTCTCCACGAACCCTTGAAGCGCCTTCACCCGGGAAAGCAGCCGCACGAGGTCATCTTCTCCACCGAGCGAGAACACCGCGTCGATCAAATCGTGCCGGACTCCGGCATCGCGCTGCTGGACCTTCAAGCGGTCGGCGAAGAAGTCGAGGAGCTCGTCGGCGGTGCGATCGAGCTGGTGCGCGCCGGTGCTGTCCATGACCTGTCCCACGCGGTTCGCCAGCGCGCCGCGAAGCGCTTTCGTCAGCGGCAGACGCAAGCCGTTGCGAACGACCAGCTCGATCGACGCAATCGCGGCTCGGCGAAGCGCGAACGGATCCTTCGATCCGGTCGGCCTTTGCCCGATCGCGAAGAAGGCAGAGACGGAATCGAGCTTGTCCGCGAGCGCGACGGCGACACTCACAGGCGCACTCGGCACCTCGTCGCCCTGCCCTACGGGCTTGTAGTGATCGCGGATGGCGTCCGCGATGGCCTTCGGTTCGCCCTGCGCGTCGGCGAGATAGCCGCCGATGACGCCCTGCAGCTCGGGGAACTCGCCGACCATGCCGGTGACCAGGTCGGCCTTGGCCAGCCGGGCGGCGCGTTCGACCTGGTCCGCGTCGGCCTTGACCACGCCGCTCTCGACCAGCCAGCGGACGAGCTTGGAGACGCGCCCGACCTTCTCTGCGATCGTTCCGAGCTTCTCGTGGAAGACGATCCCGTCGAGCTTCTTCGCCTGCTCCTCGAGCGGCACCTTGAGGTCCTGATCCCAGAAGAAACGGGCGTCGGCGAGGCGGGCGGCGAGAACCCGGCGGTTGCCCTCGACGATCGCCGCGCCGCCGTCGTTGGCGGCGATGTTCGCGACGCACACGAACGCAGGCGCGAGACCGCCGTCCGAAGCCGAGCACGCAAAATACTTCTGGTTGGTCCGCATGGTGAGGACGATCACTTCGCGCGGGACTTCGAGGAAATCCTCGTCGAACTCGCCGAGCAGCGGAACCGGCCATTCGGTCAGCCCGGCATTCTCGACCACCAGCCCTTCGTCCGTGAGCAACGACAACCCCGCCTTGGCGGCCGCGGCCTGCGCGCCTTCGCGGATGATCCGCTCGCGCTCCTCATGGTCGACGATCACATGGCAGGCGCGCAGCTTCTCGACATAGTCCGACGCTCCGCCGACGGTGATGACGCCGGGATGGTGGAAGCGGTGGCCGACGGTCGTCGCTCCCGACGCGATCCCGTCCGCCTCGACCGGCACAATCTCCTCGCCGAGGATCGCGACGATTCCGTGCAGCGGCCGCACCCAGCGGAGCGAGCCGTCGCCCCAGCGCATCGACTTGGGCCAGGGGAAATCGGCGACAATCCGCTTGATGGTCCCGCCGAGGATCTCGGCGGCGGCCCGCCCCGGCCGCTCGACGGTCGCGAAATAGACTCCGTCGCGCTCCTCCAGCTGCTCGCGGGTCACGCCGGTCTTGCGCAGGAACCCCTCGAGCGCCTGCGGCGGAGCCGACGTGCGCGGCCCCTTCGTCTCCTCGCGCGTGGCCTGCGTGCCTTCGGCGACGTCCCGGGCGATCAGGACCAGGCGCCGAGGCGTCGAAAAGGCGTCGATCGGCCCGGTGCCGAGCCCGGCCGCGCTCGTGCACTCGGCGAACAGCCGCGCAAGCTCGTTGCGTGCCGCCGCCTGCATCCGCGCCGGGATTTCCTCGGAGCGCAGCTCGAGCAGGAAGTCGGCCATCAGGCGGCCCGCTCCAGCCAGGCTCCGCAGGCCGCTTTCGCGAGGTCGCGGACGCGGCCGATATAGGCCTGGCGCTCGGCGACGCTGATCACGCCCCGCGCCTGGAGCGTGTTGAACACGTGGCTCGCCTTGATCGCCTGCTCGTAAGCCGGAATGGGCAGCTTCGCATCGAGGCACCGCTCGCATTCCGCGGCCGCCTTTCGGAACAGGTCGAACAAGGCCTCCGTGTCGGCCACCTCGAAATTGTAGGCGGACATCTCGCGCTCGTTCTCGAGGAAAACGTCCCCGTAGGTCACGCCCTCGTTGTTGAACTTGAGGTCGAAAACATTGTCGACGCCCTGGATGTACATCGCCAGCCGCTCGAGCCCGTAGGTCAGCTCGCCCGTCACCGGCCGGCATTCGAACCCGCCGACCTGCTGGAAATAGGTGAACTGGGTCACCTCCATCCCGTCGCACCAGACTTCCCAACCGAGCCCCCAGGCGCCGAGCGTCGGGCTTTCCCAATCGTCCTCGACGAAACGGATGTCGTGCTTGAGCGGATCGATCCCGATCTCCACCAGGCTGCCGAGATAGAGCGCCTGGAGGTCGTCGGGGCTGGGCTTCAGCACCACCTGATACTGGTAATAGTGACCGAGCCGGTTCGGGTTCTCGCCATAGCGGCCATCGGTTGGACGGCGGCACGGCTGGACATAGGCGGCCTTCCACGGCGCGGGTCCGAGCGAGCGAAGAACTGTCGCCGGGTGGAAGGTCCCCGCCCCCATCTCCATGTCGTACGGCTGAAGGATGACGCAGCCCTGCGCGCCCCAATAATGATGGAGCGTCAAGATCAGGTCCTGGAAGCTCAGGCTCAAGCGGAAAGTCCCCGTCGAAGTCTCGCGGGCTTTGGCCGATGCGTTTGCGAGGGGCAAGTGGAGGTTCAGCTTGCTGCCGCTAGCCCGCCATGCCAACGCCGAAGCGAAAGGCTTTTGAATCCATGCTGAAATGTCTTTTCCGGCGCGCCGCGGCGGCGCTTGGCCTCGGCGCACTGCTCGTCGCCGGTCCGGCGGCAGCGAAGACACCGCAATCCGGGCGGCCCGCGCTGTGGCAGGTCTCGGATTCCGACACAACCGTCTATCTGTTCGGGACGATCCATCTTCTTCCCGAGAATTTTCAATGGCGTACGACCAAATTCGACCAGGCGGTAGCAAGCAGCAACCAGCTGGTGATCGAGACGATCGTCGACGACAAGGACCCGACCAAGATCATGTCGGCGATGGCAAGCCTCGCATTCAACACGCCGGGCCTTCCGCCCCTGATCGACCGGGTCACGCCCGACAAGCGCCCTGCCCTCGCCGAAGCGGTCCGCAAGAGCGGCTTTCCGCCCAACGCCTTCGACCGGATGGAAACCTGGGCGGCGGCCTTCATCCTGCTCGGCAACCAGTATCGCGAAATGAACCTCAAGGGCGACGAGGGCGTCGAGGCGGTGCTCCGCAACAGCTTCTCGACGGCGGGCAAGCCGATCGGCGAGCTGGAGACCAACCTCCAGCAGTTCAGCTTCTTCGACACTCTGCCCGAAAAGGCGCAGGTCGCGCTGCTCGAAGGCGCCCTGGCCGACTCCAGCGCCGCGGACAAGGAGTTCACCGGCATGCTCAAGGCCTGGTCCACGGGCGACGTCGCGGGCATCGGCCGGACCTTCGACCGAGATCTCGCCGGCTCTCCCGACCTCGCCCAGGCGCTCATCCACAAGCGCAACGCCAATTGGAGCCGCTGGATCGAGCAGCGCATGGCTCAGCCCGGAGCGATCATGATCGCGGTCGGCGCCGGCCATCTCGCCGGCAAGGGTTCGGTGATCGCGATGTTGAAAAAGGACGGCTACCGCGTCCGCCGCGTCCAATAGCCGACAATTCTCGGCCGATCGGCTCCATCCATCGGAAAAAGTTCACGATTCGCGGAATTCGCTAGACATTTTTTAACAAGTCGGTGACCATGATCGCAAGGTATCGGGCTGGGGGGTCTGATGCGCGAAGTTGATGGAAAGCGGGGGCTTTTCCGCATCGGGTAAGTGCGCCCGAGGCTTGCGCTGATCGCCTCGCAGTACCGTCCGCCACGGGAGGGTGATGGATGGTCAATTTGCTCGCCGCTGCAACGCTCGCCGCTGCTTTTCCAGCGTCGGCGTCCTTGCCGCCGCCCGCGCCTGCGATGTTCGAAATCCATGATTCGGACACCACGATCTACCTCTTCGGAACCTTTCACGCGCTCGACGGCAACCACAATTGGTTCGACCGCGGAGTCCGCGACGCCTTCGAGCAGTCGAACGAGCTGGTGCTTGAGACCCTGCTTCCCGAAGGCCCGAACGCCGCCGAGCAGATCAAGCAGACGATCAAGGGGCCGACGGTAACGCCCTCGGCCTCGTTCCTCGCGACCACCAAGATGGCGATCAACGCCGGCAAGTCGCAGGGCATGCAGGTCGACAATGGCGCCGACATGGTCCTTCGCCACGTCGCCGAAGCCGAAGGCAAGCCGGTGGCGGGCCTCGAGACGCTCGAGCTTCAGCTCAACATGTTCAACCACCTCCGGATCGCGGCACCCAAGACGCCCGCGAGCGCGAGGGTCGGACAGCCGGTCGACGGCAAGTCGATGCAGGATCTGTCGCAGGCGATGGCCGACATGCAGTCCGCCTGGAAGCGCGGCGACCAGAACGTGTTTGTGCGGATGCTCGGCCAGCTCGAAGCGGGCTCGCCCGAGACCTACCGGATGATGTTCACCGAGCGGAACGCGCGCTGGGCCGACTGGATCGCGGCGCGTCTCCAGACGCCCGGGACCGTGTTCGTCGCCGTCGGCGCGGGTCATCTCGCCGGCAAGGACAGCGTCCTTGTGCGACTCGCCGAGAAGGGCATCGAGTCCGAGCGGGTGAACTGACCTGGCTCCTCATTCCCGCGAAAGCGGGAATCCCGCTGTGTCCGCATCTCAAGTTTGCAAATCAGCGGGACCCCCGCTTTCGCGGGAGCGACGTGCAGGGGTTTGCCAAAGAGGTGAGGCTCCCCTATAGGCGCGCCCTTCCCGGCCATGGTCATCCCTGGAGGCGTGGCGCGGGGTTATTAGCAATCGGAGAATAGCGAAATGAGCGATCAGCTGACGCTGCCCGCCGAGGCGCGCGACGGGCTTGGCAAGGGAGCCTCCCGTGCACTGCGCCGCGATGGCCGGGTACCCGCCGTGGTTTACGGCGAAAAGAAGGAGCCTCTGTCGATCCATGTCGAGGAGAAGCTTCTCACCAAGATGCTCCACACGGGGCACTTCATGAACTCGGTCGTGATGATCGACTATCAGGGCAAGCCGCAGCGGACCTTGCCCAAGGCGGTCGACTTCCATCCGGTCACGAGCCGGCCGATCCACGTCGACTTCCTGCGCATCGGCGAGCACACCAAGGTGCACGTCGCGGTGCCGGTGCGCTTCGACAATGAGGAAGCCTCGCCGGGCCTCAAGCGCGGCGGCGTTCTCAACGTCGTTGCCCATGAGCTCGAGCTCGTCTGCGATGCCGCGAGCATCCCGAACGAGATTCACGTCGCGCTCGACGGCCTCGACATCGGCGACGCCGTGCACATCAGCAACGTGAAGCTGCCCGAGGGAGTTTCTCCGGCCAACCAGGACGAGGACTTCACCGTCGCTACCATCGTCGCTCCGTCGGCGATGAAGGCGGAAGAGGAAGAGGCCGCGCCTGCCGGCGAGGTCCCGACCGTCGAGGAAGGCGAGGAAGCCGAAGGCGAAGGCGGCGAATCCGCCGAGGGCGAGACCGAACAGTAGATTGGTACCGGCGCTTCAATTCACCGTTCGTCCTGAGCTTGTCGAAGGACTGCTTTCTCTTGCAAGGCAGGACAGCCCTTCGACTTGGCTCAGGGCGAACGGTTTTTGTTTCCCGTAGCTCCTGCTAGCCATCCGCGCATGCAAATCTGGGTCGGCCTCGGGAATCCCGGCGCGCAATATTCGCTGCACCGGCACAATGTCGGCTTCATGGCCGCCGACATTGTCGCGGAGGCGCACGGGTTCGGCCCATGGCAGAAGAAATTCCGGAGCCTGGTCTCCGAAGGGCGCCTCGGCCGGCACCGGATCCTGCTCATCAAGCCGCAGACCTTCATGAACGACAGCGGCGACGCGGTTCAACAGGCGCTGCGCTTCTACAAGCGCGACCTGGACGCGCTCACCGTCTTCCACGACGAGCTCGATCTCGAGCCCTTCAAGGTCAAGGTGAAGGTCGGCGGCGGGACCGCGGGACACAACGGGCTGCGCTCGATCGACGCCTCGCTCGGCCCCGATTTCCGCCGCGTCCGGATCGGAATCGGCCATCCCGGGCCCGGCCGGAAGGATCTCGTCACCCCCCACGTGCTCGGCAATTACGCGAAGTCGGAGATGGAGCCGCTGTCCGACCTGCTCGCCGCGATCGCCGCCGAAGCCGAATGGCTCGCCGACGGCGACGACGCCCGATTCATGAGCGAGGTGGCGCTCAGGTTGCAGCAGGCGGACTAGCCGCCTCTTTCTCCGCATCGAGCTTGGCGACGCGTTCCATCGCCGCACCGTACATCCGTTTGAACCGAGGATGGTCGCGCACCGGGTCGATGTCGGTGTCCAGGTCGATCCGCCGGACGATCGACCCGATCGAACGCTCAAGCACAAGTTCGAGATGGTCTAGCCCGAGCTCGTGATGCTTCGGCTGGCCGAACAAGCTGCAGGCGAAATTGTAGCGCAGGTCGATGTTATCCGGCGCGATCAGAAGCGCGCGCTCGATCCAATCCTCCGCGCGCTGCAGGTTGCCCAGCGCAACCAGAGCATTGGCGCCGCGGCCGTAAGCATAATGGTTCTTCGGATCGCGCTTCACCATATCCTCGGCGTTGGCCAGCATCCGCTCGGCGGCATGGAGATGCGCGGATTCATCGTGGAGCGCACGATAAGCCATCAACAGCATGTCCCAGGAATGCAGGTCTTCGGGGACGAGCGACACGCACTTTTCGTAGAAATGAATCGCCCGCGCGAAGTCGTGCTGCCAGATGTAGACGCCCGCCGCGTCCTTGTTCACCTCGAAGGATTCCGGGGCGAGGCTGAGCGCCGCTTCGATCGCCTTTTCCGCCGCTGGAAAGTCGCGCCGTCCGAGCGCTGCACGCGCCTTGACCGAAAGCGCCTCCGCGAGGTTCGGATCGAGCTCGAGCGCGCGGTCGGCAGTCGCGACACCGTCCTCTTCCCCAACACCGTAACCGTAGTACAGCGTTGTTTGAGCAAGAGCCTTCAGGGCCCAGGCGCGGCTATAGCTCGGGTCCATGGCGATGATCCGGTCGCAAAGGCGGATGACGCTTTCCTCGCGGCTGGTTTCGCCGTGGGCGCCCGAAATCCATTGCTGCCGAGCGAGGAGGAAGAGGTTGTAGGCGTCGGCGTTGCAAGTGCAGCGATTCTCGATCGCTTTTTTCTCTTCAGGCAGCAACTTCACCCTGAGCGCCTCGACGATCGCCTTCGATATCTCGTCCTGGAGCGCGAAGATGTCGTCTAGCTCGCGGTCGTATCGCTCAGCCCAGACATGATCGCCGCTTGGGCCATCGATCAGCTGCGCAGTGATTCGAACCCGCCCGCCCGCCTTGCGCACGCTCCCTTCGAGCACGTGGCTCACACCGAGCTTGGCGGCCACATCGCAGACGTCGACCGCCTGGCCCTTGAAGGTGAAGGCGGTGTTCCGGGCCGTCACTGCCAGCGCGGAGACCTTGGACAGATCAGTCGTGATGTCCTCGCTGATGCCGTCGCTGAAATATTCCTGCTCGGCATCGCCGCTCATGTTGGCGAACGGAAGAACGCAAACCGAAACCTCCTGATGGCGCGGACGCCGCGCCGCCGGTTCGTTCCTTGCAGGCGGGCGGGCAAGGGCTTCGACGCTGGCCGCGAGCTTTGCCCAGCCGGGAGCGTCGAGGAAGTTGTCGGGATCGCTAAGATCGGCGCACTGGATCTGGTTGAACGGAATGGGAGGGATGGAGCCGTCGAGGGTCGCCTGGACCAGCCTCCCGCGGTTGCGCGCTGCGTCTGCCTCCGCGCGGACCCATTGGGACTTCGCGGCCCCGGCCGACCACAGGACAACGACCGCGTCCGCTGTGTTCAGCCGCTCTTCGATGACTTCGGCATAAGCACGATGCGCCGGAAGCTCGTCGTCTCGCCATGCGCGATGGCCTTCGGCGCGAAGCGCTTCCGCGACCGCTTTCGCGCTCGGCTCGTCTTCCCGCGCATACGAGACGAAAATCTCGGCCATGTTGCCCCCTTCGCCTTGGATATCAGGACTCTAAGGGCGAGTCATGGTTCGCGCTAAAGGTCGCCGTCCATCCCGATCGGCATTCCCGGCGGGACTCGCGGGAGCCGCGCCGGATCGGCCAGCGCCTTGTCGAGCGCTTCGCAATCCTTGAGCAGCGCGCCGAGCCCGTGCGCCCAATCCTGCTGGGCCGCGGGTCCGCGCTGGCGCTCCAGCTGGTCGCCAAGGCGCGCGAGCCTTCCCGAGAGCTCCATCGAGACCGTCGGCGAGAGCGTCGAATCGTGCTGAGCACGGGCCAGTGCAAGCACGCTCATCGTCGCGATCCGGCGTCCGACCTCGGCGCCGCTCTGCGCCAGCGTTCGCTCCAGCAGGAGGTCGAACAATTGCGTGGGCGCCGGGACGCTCGAATCCGCGGCGTGCTGGCTTTCGAGCCGGTTGAGGCGCTGCGCCGCAAGCAAGGTATCGAGCGTCTGCACCGCCCCGACTTCGGTCGCCTTGAGCGGGTCGAACACGGGCCCGCCGGCCGTCGGGATGATCTCGATTTCCGACTGGCGGTCGCTGTCGCCCCCGAAGCCGCTCGAAAGAAGCGAATTTAGCCGCGCGGGAACCGTCAGCTCAGCCGGCGCAAGCGTGTCGAGCAAGGCATAGAGCGCGGCCCATTGCGCATTCCCCGGGACCACCTCCGCAACCGCATTCTCGCCATTGACCGCATAGGGGAAGTTGACCCCGCCGAGCGACTTCGCCGCGGCCTCGACCTGATAGCGGTCGATCAGCCAGATCGGCACGAATGCGCGCCTCAGGTCAGCCAGCGATTGGTCGGCGGGCAGTGCGCCGCTTCCGAACCGCGCGATCGCGGCCCTCCGCACGGCCATCATGCGCCTCAGCTCCGCGATCGGGTCGGGCCCGTCGTCCCACAGCGAGCCGAGCGGATGGGCGGCGCTGATCGGCCGCGCGTCATTGTCGGCGACGAAGCGAAGCCCCTCTCCGCGGGCCTGTGCTTCCAGTGCGCGCGCCTCGGCGTCGGTCTTCGCGGCGTAGAGCCACTTGATCATGAACCGGTCCCACGGGCCGACGCCCGCGCCATAGGCATCGGCGAGCGATGGCGCGCCATTGGCGTCCAGCGTTACGCGCGGCCCCGGATAGTCCATCACGGAATAGCGGCCCTGCGTGCTCGACGCGAAATTGTGCGACAGGCCGAGCGCGTGCCCCACCTCGTGCGCGCCGAGCTGGCGGATGCGTGCGAGCGCCGCCGTGATCGGGTCGTTGGGATCGCCCGTGCCCGTCAGCCCCGCCCCGACCAAAGCCTGGAAAATGACCAGGTCCTGGCGCGTCCGAAGCGAACCGAGAAGCACCGAGCCCTTGATGATCTCGCCCGTCCTCGGGTCGGCGATCGGCTGCCCGTACGACCAGCCACGCGTCGCCCTATCGACCCAGTTGACGACATTGTAGCGAACGTCGAGCGGGTCGGCGCCTTCGGGAAGCACCCCGACCTCGAATGCGTTCTCGAACCCCGCGGCATCGAACGCGGCGTTCCACCAGCCCACGCCCTCCTTGAGTGCGGTGCGCACCGGCTCGGGCGCGCTTCGGTCGATGTAGAAGACGATCGGCTTCTTGACCGGCGAGCGCGCGGCGGCGGGATCGACCTTCTCGAGCCGGAAGCGCCGCGCGAGGTCGGTCACGATCGGCTGCCCGAGCGGCGCCGAGAAGTCGACCTTCTGAAGCCCCAGCGAATAGCCATAGGGGTCGGCCCGCTGGACGAAACCCGGATCGGGAAGCGCGATCAGCGAGTGGCGCAGGACCAGGGTCAGCGTGTTGCCGCTCACGATATTGCTGACTTCCGCCGTCGGCTCATCCGAACGGAAGGTGAGCTTCGCCGCGAATTCGGCGTTCTTCGGAAACACCTTCACGAAATTGGGGTCGGCGGCGCTCAGCTCGGGTGCAAACTTGAAGTCGCCGCCGCCCCCGCGCTTGATCGCTTGCGAAATGCCGAGGTCGTCGCGGGCGAGGAAGCCGGACAGATCGACCGTGAACGACCCGTCCTTCGCGGTGCTGATGACATCGCCCATCCACAAAGTGGACGTGGCGAACGACGTATCGACCGCGTGCTGCTCGTCCGGGTCGCCGCTCGACGCGATGAACTTGCTGTTCTCGACCTCCGCCGCGACCTTCTTGCCGATGCGGCGGAAGGCGAGGATGCGGGTGTCGCTGGCGGCGGCGCGGTCGAGCCCGATCGGCGCGGAGCCGAGGCCGGTGCCGAGCTGCGTCAAATAGATATAGCGCGCCGAAACGCCGTCGGCGGCCGGCTTGGGAAAGGTCGCGATGATCTTGCCGGTCAGCGGCTCGGCCTTGACCTCGAGCAGCGGTTTCTCGGCGGCGGCAGTCGCCTCCGCGGATGGCGCAGCCTGCGACGGCGCAGCAAGCGCGACCATCAGCGCAAGCGAAACCGAGGACGCAAACAAGTGGCGGCGCATGATCGACCCTCCCGGAGAAGCGCCGACGCTAGAGGCCGGTCCCGGCGCTGTCCACGCCCTTGCGCCGCGCGTCGCGCAGCCGCACAGCGACGCCATGCGCTCGCTGTTCGAAACCAAGCTTTACGAAGCGGACCTTGCCGACGAGCGCCTGCTCGGCGATCTCGCGCATTCGATCCGGTCGCTTGCGAAGGACGACGAGGCCGGCCGCCGCTGGTCGCGCGAGCATCATTTTGCCGGCTACACCAGCTACGCCTCGCTCAACGACCTGCCCAAGCGCGATCCCGCGTTTGCCGAGCTCGCGAAACTGCTCGCAAAGCACGCGGCGAAATTCGCGGACGAATGCGCATTCGATCTCACGCGCAAACCCCGGCTCGACAGCCTGTGGGTTAACTTGCTGAACGGCGGCGGCCATCACTCGGCGCACATCCACCCGCACAGCATCATCTCGGGCACGCTTTACGTCGAAGTGCCGCGCGCCGCCGGGGCGATCCGCTTCGAGGACCCGCGCCTGACGCAAATGATGGCCGCGCCGCCCCGCCGAAAAGATGCCGCCGAGGCGCTGCAGCCGTTCGTCACCGTTCAGCCGCGCGCGGGGTTGCTCCTGCTGTGGGAAAGCTGGCTTCGGCACGAGGTGCTTCCCGGCACGGGGCGCGGCGAGCGGCTCAGCATCTCGTTCAATTTCGCCTGACTATCGCGCCTCGCCGAGACGGGGACTCCACAGGACCGGCCGGTAGACGATCAGGAACAGCAACAGCGCCGCTCCCCAGAACGCGCCCGCGATATCGAGCATGAGCGCATAGGGGCCGATCCCAAGAGACGTCGCCACGCGCAGCAGGGCGCCGATCGTGACACACACGTATCCGGCCACGGTCATCGGCGACGCCTTGAGGTCGCGCCCGGTATGGCCGAGGCTCGCGCGGGTCATCACGGCGAGGATCATCGTCGTCATCGCGCCCGCGGTCAGCGCATGCACGCCGGCGCTTTGCGGAAGATCGTAACCCGCGACCGAAAGCCCGAGCAGCGCGAGCCCGATCGGTACCCATGCATATCCGGCGTGCAGGACCGCAACCAGGGGATCGGCGAGCGTGCGATGCCCGCCCCAGCGAGACAGCCGCAGCGCCTGCGCGGCCGCTGCGAGCAAGAGCATGGCGCCCGCCAGCTTCTGCTCGGGAAATGCCAGCCAGAAGAGCAATGCGAGCGCGGTCGAGGCGATCACGAGGAGATCGAGGCTTTGCGGCTGGGTCGGGAGCCCGCTCTTCACGCCGCGCTTCACCATCCAGTTGCGGGTGAAGGACGGAATAATCCGCCCGCCGATCATCGAGATCATGACGATCACCAGCGAGATCGCTCCGCGCCAGCCGAGATCGGCGTCGACGGTGCCCGCCTGGCCCAGATAATCGGCGGCGTCCGCAACCCCGAGCAACAGCACGAGGCCCACAACCGGAACGTTCCGGTTTTTGCTCGCGATCACCTCTCTTGCCGCGAGCAGGGCCACGACGACATATAGTCCGACGTCGAGAATAGCGGCGGGCCACAGTCCGATCCGGGACGAGAACAGCACCGCGAGCCTCGCTGCAGCCCACATGCCGAACAGCGACAAGAGCGGCTTGCCGGCGATCGGGAGACGCCCCGTCCAGTTCGGGATCGCGGTCAGCAGGAATCCGGAGACCGCCGCGCCGACGAATCCGAACAACATCTCGTGCCGATGCCAGGCGACGCCGTCGAAACCGCTCGGAAGCGCGATCCGGCCCGCAAGCTCGCACAGCCAAAGCGCAATCGCGATGATCGCCCACGTTGCAGCCCCGAAGAAGAAGGGCCTGAACCCGCCGCGCAGGAACGGAGGCGCCCCAGCCATGCGCCGCTTCCGCAGAGCCAGCATCTGCTCTCCGCGCGTGACCGTTTTCGTCGGCGTCGAACTCTGTGTCGGCACGCTCACTCGAACAGGATCGTCAGCAGCAATGAGCTATGTTCGAGCGCAGACAGCGAATGCTGTTCCCCCCGGTCGAGATAAATCCAGTCGCCGGCCCCGAGCGGGATGTCCTCCGCCGCCCGAAGGACCAATGATCCTTCGAGGCAATGGAGGATTGCATATCCCGGCACGGAATGGCCCGCGATCTTCTCGCCCGCGCGAAGGAAGAGCTGGGCCACCTCGAATGCATCTGTCTTCACGAGGGCCGCAGTCTTCGCAGCGGTGACGTCGTTCACCGACGCGAGGTGGACCGTTTCGCCCGGACCGGCATGCTTGAGCGCCATCGATCTCTACTCCGCCGGCACGGGCGCGGCGCTCAGGCGCGGCTCCTCGCTTCCGCCGCGCGGACGCCGGAGCTTCACCAGGAAGTCCCAGCCCATCAGCAGCGCTCCCGCAGAGAAGACCACGTCGCCGGGAAGGCGCATCCACTGCCAGAACAGATACTGGTCGTAGAATGCCTGGCTCCGCGCCCATGCGAGACCGTGCTCGTACACCGCGTTGAGCTGCGGCCAGCCGATCGGGAAGAAATGCAGGAACACCCACATCAGCAGCCCGATGTTGTAGCACCAGAACGCGATCCTGCCCGGACGCTCGTCGAATGCGGCGCCGGGCCCGGCCCGGTAGCGCAGGCAGAAGTAGATGAGCCCGAGGGCGAGAAGCCCGAATGCGCCGAACAGCGACGTGTGCGCATGATTGAGCGTCAGGAAGGTGCCGTGCTCGTAATAATTGACCAGGGGGGCATTGAGTGTGCCGCCGCCGAACACGCCGGCGCCGACGAAATTCCAGAAGGCGGAGCCGAGGATGTAGAGATAGGCTAGCCCGTAGTCGAAGGCCGCTGCTCCCTTGATCAGCCGGTGTTGGGTAATCGCCTCGAGGATCAGGAGCACGAGCGGAAGCACCTCGATGAACGAGAACATCGTTCCCAAGGGCACCCACATGCTCGGCCCGCCGCCCCAGTAGAGATGGTGGCCCGTCCCGAGCACGCCGCCGAGGAAGATCAGGATCAGCTCCAGGTAGACCGAGCGCTCGGCGAGCTTTCGTGACACGAGGCCGAGCGACATCAGCAGATAGGCGCTCATTGCCACGGCGAAGAACTCGAACGACTGCTCGACCCACAGGTGGACGACCCACCAGCGCCAGAAGTCCGTGATCGTGAAGCTCTTCTCGATCCCCGTTAGCGGGATCATCCCGAAGATGTAGAGCACCGCGACGTTGATGGTGGCCGCCCAGATCAAATGCTCCAGCCGGATCTTTCCGCTCCAGAACTGCTTCGTCGCCTCCACCAAAGTGTCGCGACTCGGCCAGAGCGCGCGAAACATGAGTCCGCTCCAGCTCAATAGCGCGACGAAGAACAGGATCTGCCAGAAGCGCCCAAGCTGGATGTACGACAGCCCCTGGTTTCCGAACCAGAACCAGCCTTTGTCGATGACACCCTGGATGCCGAGATAATTGCCCAGCAGCGCGGCGCCGACGACGAACAAAGACACCCAGAACAGGATATCGACGAGCACGCCCTGCCCCTTCGCCTCGCGGCCGCCGGCGATTGCGGGCGCGATGAACAGGCCACTCGCGATCCAGCCGAGGCCGATCCAGATGATCGGCGCCTGCAGGTGGAAGCTGCGCAGGAAATTGAACGGCAGGATGTAGTTGAGCTGGATGCCGTAGAAGGTTTCACGCTCGTAGTAGGAATGGGCCATGATCGCGCCCGCGCCCTGCGAGGCCAGGAAGACGAGCGCGACGACGATGAAATATTTGCCCGTTTTGACCTGGCTTGGAGTCAGCGCCCGATAGGTGGCGAGCCCGCGTTCCATCGGCTCGTCGTCGGGGTGGTCGAGATAGGCCCGGTAGAGCCACAGCACGAACCCCATCGCGAAAAAGGTGAAGCAGAAGCTGATCCACGTCCACTGGAAGGTGTTGGTGGTCGGCACGTTGCCGACGGTCGGCTCATAAGGCCAATTCTCCGTCCACGAAGTGTTGGGATGGTCCGGCCGCCGCGCGACGGTGGTGATCGCCGAATAGATGATGAAGTCCGCCGTCTGAAGGCGAAGCGCCGGATCGAGGCTCTTCGCCGGAACCCAGCCGGCCGACAGATTGACCGTGTTGAGCTTGGTTGTGAGCTCGCTCTGCACCGTGCGGACCGCTTGCGCGACCGCGTCCGGAAGGACGACCGTCGGCTGCGTGAGGTCGATGCCCTGGAGCTGCTTCTGCATGGTGGCGGTCGCCGCCGCATCGGACAGCGCTTCCGCCGGCGATTGGGCCGCGGGCGTCGTCGGCTCCGGCGGAGTTCCCGCGGGCCCGGTCGTCGCGAGCGACTTGTTGGCGGGTGACTTGGTGCCCGGCGGGGTCGCGCCGGAGCTTGTCAGGCCCTGCTTGGTGAGGACCCCGAGCCGGGCGAGGGTCGAGGCGGTGTAATCCTCGCCGAAATAAGACCCCATTCCGTAGATGCTGCCGTAATCCATCAGGTCGGCTTTCTGGAAGCCGCCCTTGCCGGCGACGATGTCGTCGGCGGACATGATCACATTGCCTGCTTGGTCGGTGAACGCCTGCGGATGCGGCGGCGCCTTTTCGTAGGTCAGCACCGTCGCCCAGCCGAGCAGCGCGAAGCAGATCAGCGCCGTGACCAGAAGCACCCATTTCAGGATGTTGCTGATCGGATCGAAAGACGGAGTAGCGAGATCCTGCTGTGTCATTTGCGGTTCCCCCCAGTTTCAGCCCACCCCTGGGCAATGCTGGATGTTACGATCTGTGTTTCTCGGTCGATTCGATGACGATGTCTTCGGTGTGTCCGAGCCCCTTGCTGTAATCGAGGACGGACACGTATCGGCACTTCGCGACCATCGTCGCCACTTCGGACTTCTGAGGCGGCGCGAGGTCCGTGAGGTTGGGATGGCGCTTCGCCAGAAGCAGCCATGCGCGATCCCGCTCAGCGACCTCGGTCACCTCGGCAACATCGCAACCGGCGTAGACGGCCTTGATGTCACGGAGCGAGCGCGGCTCCTGTCCCACCGCGATCGCAGTTCGCCCGTCCGCCGCGATGTTCGCGAACTTCTGGCTGTCCCGGTAAATCAGGAAGTAGAGCGAAAGGCCCTCGTTCGCATATCCGACGATCGTCGCCTGGGGCCAGCCGTCCGGACGGACCGTCGCAACGGTCATGATCCGATGGCTATCCAGGATCGCGACAGCTTCGTTTTCCATGCCGTTGCTCCCTCGGCTCAAGCGGCGATCTTTACCCCGCCCTCGTGGTACGGAGAAGGCGCGACTTTCGACACTTCGACCGGAAGGCCGCCGAGCTCATTGGCGAAGCCGTGGTTGACGTCGCGATGGTGCGCTTCGTCGGCGCGGACGACGAGGACGACATCGCGCAACGTCGCATCCTCGGGCAGGCCCCAGTAGCGCTTGGCGATCTCCGGCGCGGGCACGTTCGGGCTGCGGCCTTCGTCGATTTCCCTGAGGTAAAGCGTGTAGCTGAGCACCGCTTCCTCCTCGAAATAGCCGACGATGCGGTGCGCGGTTTTGGATGAGACCAGGTAGAGCGCGAAGAAGCCGAGGTAGAAGACCCACTGCACGCCAAGGATCACGAGGCGCTCGAACAGCGTCGGCTTGGCGACCTCGATGAAGGTCATCAGGTGCATCCGCTCATTCTCCGCCTCGTCCATCAGCGTGCGGATCCAGCCCTTGTCGTCGCACATGCGGCGCAGGCACTTCAGATGGTTGATCGTCGCGCCGACCATTCCGGGGACGGCGGCGACGGTTTCGAGAACGATCGCGCGATGGCCGTAGCGCTTCGCGAAGAAAGTGTCGGCGCACAGCCGCAGCGCCTTGGTGAAGCCGTAGGCGATGCGGTCGGACACGCCCTTGGGCGCGTGGTGTACGCTGAGATCGACAATCGGAGCAGACATTTCACTCTCCATCAGACCAAAAACAACGCGCCGCCCGGGCCCGGGCAAAGGGGATGGCGAAGGTCCCGGCGGCGCGAAAGCCGTTCAAACCAGCAAATAGGTGATTCCCATCGCGAGGACCCCGAGCGCGAGAAGCACTGGCACGATCAGCATCTGCACCAGCGCTCCGCCGCCGCTGATGCGGCCGGTGGCGGTGTCGATTCCGCGGTCGAGGAACTGCACCAGGTCCGGCCGGCGCGTCCGGTCGTTCTCCGCCCCGAGGAAGACCGCCGGAAGCGCGAAGAACATCATCAAGTAGAAGGCGGCGATCACGATCGCGAAGTCCGCGTGCGCGCCGTGGATGGTCACCACGAACGCGCCGATCAGCGCCGCGTAGGCAGCGATCATCATGACGCCGGCGGCTTTCGGCATGTCGGGAACCGCGGATGCGGGCTGCGGATGCGCCTCGCTGGCCGCCTTCGCACCCGGAGCTTCGACGATGTCGAACTTCTCGCGATTGCGGATTTCCTGCTGTCTCATCACGATGCCTCCCCGACTCGCTAAATCATGTAATCGAGATGCATCTATTCACATCAACTAAAACATGCAATCGTTATACATGTATCGATTCACAAAAATTTTCGGACGGCGGAATTGCGGCTCAAAAGCTACACTGACTATGCATTGAGGGTGCTGATGCACCTCGCCGCGAAGCCCGACCGCCTCGCGTCGATCGGCGAGATGGCGAGGACCTACCGCATTTCGCACAACCATCTGATGAAGGTCGTCCACGATCTTCGGAAGCAGGGCTTCCTCGACGCGGTCCGCGGACGTTCGGGCGGTGTCCACCTTGCCCGCCCCGCGAGCGAGATCAGCGTCGGGGACGTGGTGCGGCACACCGAAGGCACCTTCGACCTGGTCGACTGCGGCTCCTGCGTGATCGCTCCGGCCTGCGCGCTCACCGCAGCCCTGCACGAAGCGCGCCGCGCTTTCATGGCTGTGCTCGACGGCTATTCGCTCGCCGACCTCGTGGAGGAGCGCAAAAGCGGGCTGCGCGAGTTGCTGGCCACGCTGGAGAAGGCGACGCCGCCCGCCGAAGCTGCGTAGCGGTTGAGCATCCCGTCAAAGTTCGCCTAAAGGGCGGCCAATTCCGTCATCGCGAGCACAGCGAAGCGATCCAGCTGGATTGCCGCGTCGCTATGTTCCTCGCAATGACGCTCACCTGACGGAGAATCCATGGGCTTCCGCTGCGGCATCGTCGGCCTGCCGAACGTCGGCAAATCGACGCTTTTCAACGCCTTGACCGAGACCGCTGCCGCGCAGGCGGCGAACTATCCCTTCTGCACGATCGAGCCGAACGTCGGGCGCGTGGCCGTTCCCGATCCACGCCTCGACAAGATTCGAGAAGTCGCCAAGTCGGCCACCGAGATCGAGACGCAGATCGAGTTCGTCGACATCGCCGGCCTGGTGCGCGGCGCGAGCAAGGGCGAAGGCCTCGGCAACCAGTTCCTCGCCAACATCCGCGAGGTGGACGCGATCGTCCACGTGCTGCGCTGCTTCGAGGGCGGCGACGTCACGCACGTCGAGGGCAAGGTCGACCCGATCGCCGATGCGGAGACGGTCGAGACCGAGTTGATGCTCGCCGACTTCGAGAGCCTCGAGCGGCGGGTGCCGAACCTCGTCAAGAAGGCGCAGCAGGGCGACAAGGAAGCGAAGATCGAAGCTTCGGTGCTGGGCCAGGCCCTGGACTTGCTCCGCGCATCGAAGCCGGCGCGGCTCACGGCGCCGAAGGACGCCGAGGAGGCGAAGGCGCTACGGCGCGCGCAGCTCCTGACGGCCAAGCCCGTGCTCTACGTCTGCAACGTCGACGAGGGGGATGCCGCCGAGGGCAATGGCCTCTCCGCGAAGGTTTTCGAGAAGGCGGCTGCCGAAGGCGCACAGGCCGTGGTGATCTCAGCCGCGATCGAGGCGGAGATCGCGACCCTTCCCGCCGACGAGCGCGACGCCTTTCTGTCCGACCTCGGTCTTCACGAGACCGGGCTCAACCGCATGATCCACGCCGCTTACGCGCTGCTCGGCCTGATCACCTTCTACACCGCCGGCCCCAAGGAATCGCGCGCATGGACCGTCCACAAGGGGGCCAAGGCCCCCGAAGCTGCTGGCGAGATCCACACCGACTTCGAACGCGGCTTCATCCGCGCCGAGACGATCGCCTACGACGACTACATCCGCTGCGGCGGCGAGGCCGGCGCACGCGACTCCGGCAAGCTCCGCTCCGAAGGAAAGGACTACGTAGTGCAGGACGGCGACATCCTGCTCTTCCGCTTCAACGTGTAGTGAGCACTACGGCTGGTCGGGCGCGGCCCCCCTCGCCTCGCGGCACAGCATCCAGCTGAGGAATGCCGCCACGACGATCGCGACGTAGCTCACCCATTCCGGGATACTGTGCGAGCCGAGAACGACTTGGAAATGCGTGACCACGCGGACGACGTGCGCGAGCGCCATGAGCGCGAACAGCGCCGCCGCGATCCATGTGAAAGGCTTCGATCGGGTCATTGTCCCCTCCCCCGTTGCCGGCCTGCGTTATAGCTGTTTCGGAAGCGTTCGGGAATCGCCGCCGAAGAGCCGCTCGGCGGCAGGCAAAGTCACCAACACCCAGAGCAATCCGAACGACCAGCCGCCGATGACGTCGCTCGGCCAGTGGACTCCGAGCATCACCCGGCTGAGGCCGGTCAGGAAGGCGACCAGCACCGCGCCTGCCGCCGCCACGTATCGCCAGCGCGTTCGGCCCGTCAGCGCGAGCGCGAGGACGAGGTAGAAGATCATCGAGCTCGCCGAATGGCCGCTCGGGAACGACGAGGTTTTCACCACGACAAGGTGCGGCTCGACTTCGGGCCTTGCGCGGGCAACCCAATATTTCTGCGCCTCGGTCAGCGCGCGGCCGATGAGGATCACGACGAGCAGGCCGAGAGCAAACCGTCCACGGCCGATCCACCACAGCGCCGCAGCGACGATGAAACCGCCGGCGACGAGCACCGTCGGCTCGCCAAGTGCGGTGAAGATGCGCGCGACACGCACCAGCGCGGGACTCGAGCCCGCATACAGCGCTTCGGCCACCTGCCGGTCGACCGGGCCGCCGCCGAGGAGGAGCATCGCAAGCCAGATGCAGGCCAACGAGGCGACCGATGCAACCAGCCGAAGCCGAGAGTCAGGTCGATCCGTGAGCTGACTCAGAACCGCGCGCCGAGCCTCAGCCCGAAGGTCCGTGGACGTCCCGGAAGCACGTACGCCCGTTTGCACACGCTGCACGCGGTGAACCTTGCAAGCTCGTTGCGGTCGTCGAAGAGGTTCGTCGCGAACAGCTCGGCCGTGTAATTGCTCCAGTCGTAGCCGATGAACAGGTCGACCAGGGTGGACGCATGGAGGTGCCCTAGGATGTCATTCGGATTGGTCCCGTCCCCGTCGATATCCCGGCGGACATCCACGCTCGCCGAGCCCTTATAGGCGATGCTGCCCTGGACGTGCGCCTTGCCCATCCAGATCGGCCAGGAATAGCGGGCCGTGCCGGTCGCCTTGAACTTCGGCGTGACAGGAAGCCGCGTTCCGTCCGGAGTAACGATCCAGTCGTCCGGCGCGGAGCAGTCCGCGCTGGGATCGATCACGGAATTGCAGATCGCGCCCTTGGTCTTGGCGTCGGTGTACGCCGCGGCAGCGTTCAAGGATAGCCCTCCGCGAACATAGGACAGGTCCGTTTCCACGCCGTTGATGGTCGCATCGCGGCCGTTCGCGGTCACGGTCAGGCTGTTCTCGCCGAGGAAGCTGAACTGAAACTTCTTCCAGATCTGGTGATAGATCGCGCCGTTCCAGATGAGCGGACCGAACTGCGTCTTCCACCCGGCTTCGTAGTTCGTCAGGTAATCCGGCGAATAGGCCGGCGCGTTGGGCTGGCGATTGATTCCGCCCGGGCGGAAGCCGCGCGACCAGGTCGCGTAGAACATCAGATGCTCTCCGGGCTTCCAGCGCGCGCTCAGCCGGTGCGTGAAGCCGTCGCCCTTGCTTCGCCTTGGAACCGCCTTCCCGTCGACGACATCGCCGACGTTGGTGCAGGGCGTGCCCGCGACGCCGCCGGAGGCCAGCGCCGAGTCCTCGTCGTCAAGCAGTTGCAATCCGTTGACCGTGAGGCATCGGCGAACACCCGAGCTCGCGCCGATCGCGTTGGGAGGCGGCGGGAAGCCCTCGCCCTCGCCTTCGCCGAATGCCGGATTTTTCCCGAAGCCAGCAAACCCGAACAAGGTGTTGTCGTAACGGAACAGGCGGCCGCCGGCGATCAGCGTCAGCTGCGGGGTGACGTCGAACTCGCCCTCTCCGAACAAGGCCCAGTCCTTGTCCTCGCGGTCCTGGAGAGTGAGCCACACCGTTCCCGGCCAGCCGTTGACCGACAATTCGTCGGCAAGGCCGTCGACCTTGTAGTTCTGGTAGATGTGGTTCTTCTGGACCTGGTAGAATGCGCCGACGATCGCGCGCGCGCGCCACTCCGACGGCGTCGCGAGCCGGACTTCCTGGCTCATCTTCTTGAAGTGCTCGCTTCCGACGATGTACTGCCGGGGGTCGATCGCGTCGCCCGCGTTGTCGTAGAAATATTCGTAGTTCGCGAGCCCGCCCTTGCTCTCGTAGATCTCGTCATATGCGTCGGTGTAGTCGGTGTAATCGCCCAGCGTGTAGGTCGGGCGGTTCATGTAGGCGCCGGCGTAGGTCAGGTCGAAATCAGCGATCTTGCCTTCGACCGTGAGCGCGGCCTGGGTGAATTTCTCCTTCGCATATTCGTCGCCGCGGAACCGCTGGACGTTGAGGTCGCCCAGCGTCGGATCGAAGGCGTAGAAGCCGTCGAGCTTCGAATATTGGTGCATGATCGTCGGAGTGACCGTCCAGTCCTCGTCGAGATCGATCTTCAGCGCCGCACGGCCGCCGTAACTAGTGTGCTCGTTGATGTTGTTGCCGACGAAGGCGGCGTTGTTGACCGTGATTCCATTGCGGACGCAGCCGATTGTCTTGTCAGTGACGGGATCGACGATCTTGTCGCCGCAATAGGTCCGGGATCCGGGCACATTGTCGATGAAGCCGGCGTCGCGCTGCCAGAAGCCGACGACCCTGGCGGCCATATGGCCGGTCAGCGGCACGTTGATCATGCCCTCCAGCTTTCCGCCCGCGCCGCCGTGCGCGACCTTGTTCACCTCGCCGTCGACGCGACCGTAAGTGCCGGAAAGATCGGGCTTGTTGGTGATGATCCGGATGGTGCCCGCTTCGCTTGAGGCGCCGTAAAGCGTGCCCTGCGGACCCGCCAGGCTCTCGATCCGGGCGATGTCGTAGATGTGGACGTCGAGCGCCCCGCCGACGGTCGTGACCGGCTGCTCGTCGAGATAGACGCCGACCGAGGGCAGCGATCCCGAATGGTTGCCGTCGCCGCCGGTGGCGACTCCGCGCATGTAGACCACGGTCCCACCCGACTGCGAAACATTGTAGCTGACCGACGGCAGCTGCGCCGTGTACTGCTCGAAGTTCGAGATGTTGAGCTGGTCGAGCCGCCGTGTCCCGAGCACCTGCACGCTCTGCGGAACATCCTCGAGAAATTGCTCGCGCTTCGTGGCGGTGATGACGATCTCGGTCTCGTCCTTCACCTGACCGTCCTGCGCCTGCTGGACCTTCGGCGGAGGGGCTGTCACGTCGGTCGCGTTCGTGCCCGGCGCCGGCGACTGGGTGGTCGGGGTTTGCGGAGTCGCGTCGACCGGCGGGGCGGTCTGCGCGAGAGCCGGACTGGTCAGCCCCGTGGTCGCGAGAAGTCCCAGCGTAAACAACCGCAACGCGCGTTCGGTCATTGAAGCCTCCCCCTTCGGCTATGTCCAACGCATTGCGGCAGAGGCTGTGACTGTTGTCAATCGCGGGGCTGCCGCGGAGCGCCTTTTTCCGGTCAACGTTGCACGAACGAAACGGGCGCGTCCGGGTAAGAGTCGAGCACCGGCCCGAGCGCGGCCTTCAGCGGCGCGAGGTGCGCCTCGTAATCCCGCCAGCTGTCTGCCTCGTCGCGATAGATCGGACGACGAACCTGCTGCGCGCTCGGCGTCCGCACGGCCCGTTCGGTCCGGTAGAATTCGAGGCACGCCGGTTCGAATTCGAGCCCGCAATATTCGAGGAGGGCCCGCACCTCGGCCTCCGTGTCGTCGATCATCCGCTCGTAAAGCACCCGGTGCACGCGGCCCGGGAGCACATCGTCGACATGCGCCATCAGCCGCACATAATCCGAATAATAGAGCCCGAGATGCTCGAGATCGTAGCTGAACGCCTGGCCGCGCGCGAAATGCTGGCGGAAGTTCGACAGGCAGCACGCCAGCGGATGTCGTCGCGCGTCGATGATCTTCGCGTTGGGAAGGACCAGCTGGATGAACGGCACGAACATCCAGTTGTTGGGAAGCTTGTCGATGAAGAATGGCTTCGCGGTCCGCCGCTGCACGGACGTGCGCTCCAGATATTCCTCGCCCAACCTCCGGCGCTCGTCCGCGCCAAGGCCGAGGGTGCTTTCCGGATATTTGCCTGCTCGTCGCGCCAGCATGGGCATGTCGGAAAGCTCCGACGTTCCTTCGACCTGGCTGTGCGATGACAGGATTTGCTCGACGAGGGTCGACCCGGCGCGCGGCATCCCGACGATGAAGATCGGGTCGGGCGCTTCGCACCCGCCCAGTCGTTGCACGAACGCCGGACGGGTGAATGCAGCGATGCTGTCTGCGACCAGACTGTGAACGGCCCCGGGAATGTAGGGTTCGCGCTTAAGGCGGATCGCATTGCCTCGTGAATAGTGGCCGAAGGCGTCGTCGGCGCGCCCGCGATCGTGCATCGCCTTGCCGAGTGCGAACTCGAGATGGAGGCGGTCCTCCTCCTTCAGGCCGCGGGTCTCCAACGCGGCAGTCATCGCCGCGACGTCAGCGTCTTCGAACTCGACGGTCTTAAGATTGGCGAGACTCCACCAGGCCTCTCCGAGCGTCGGGGTTATGGCGATCGCCTTGCGATAGGCCGCGACTCCTTCATCCAGCCGACCGAGGGTCTTCAGCATATGCCCGTAGCTCGACCACACGCGCGGCTGGTGGGGCGCCCGCTCGAGCACCGCTTCGTAGAGCGGGATGGCGTCCTCGAAATCGCCGAGTCGCCCGAGCGTTGCTGCCTTGAGGTTCCAGTGGCCGATGTCCTCCGGTTCGAGCGCGAAGACGTCGTCGAGCAACTCCAGCGCCTCGGCGGGACGGCCGGTCCGTCCGAATATCAGCGCGAGGTTCGCCTTGGGCGCTGCCCAAGCGGGCGCCAGCTCGATCGCCCGGCGCAGGAGATTCTCCGCATCCCGCAAGCGCCCAAGCCGCGCGGCGAGCTCGGCAAGCATCCGGATCGCCGCAGTGTCGAACGGATTCTCCTTGAGGCGCGGCTTGAGGATACGCTCCGCGACGTCGAGGCGATTGGCGTTCAGCGCAGCCGCAGCCTCGATCAGGCGCGGATCGTATCTCGCGAAATTCGCCACCTGCGGAGCGTAGCCGCGGCCCCTACTCGCGCCAAGCGAAGGCGGGCGCTATGCGGCGCCGATGATCTATTTCGAAGACCTGGTCGTGGGGGCCGAAACCTATTTCGGTTCGTACGAGGTGACCCGCGAGGAAGTGATCGAGTTCGCGCGCAAGTACGATCCCCAGCCCTTCCACCTCTCCGACGAGGAAGCGGCCAAGACACATTTCGGCAGGCTGGCGGCAAGCGGCTGGCACACGGCGGCGATGGTCATGGCGGTGATCGCGCGCCACGTTGTCGAGGAGCGGCAGGCGGGCCTCGGCTCGCCCGGGATCGACGAGCTTCGCTGGATGAAGCCCGTCTATCCCGGGGACACGCTCCACGTCCGCGGAACGATCATCGACAAGACGCCGTCGCGCAGCAAGCCGTGGATGGGCTCGTTCCAGTCGCAAACGACCGTCACCAACCAGGACGAGGTCCCGGTGATGAAGTTCAAGCCGATCGTCCTCATCCGGTGCCGGCCAGAGGGCGAGGACGCGGCCTAGTCGTCGCGACGGCTGCGGCGAGTGTCTCGGCGCTGCTCGCGCATTTGCTGGCGTTCGGCGCGCGTCGTCCGACGGTCGAAGCTGCTCCAGTTCGGCTGCACCGTCCTGGTCCTCGTCGTAGTCGTCGTCCGAAGCGCCGGCGAACGCCTCGACCAGTAATTCTGCTGCGTCGACGTCATCCGGTGCGGCCGGCGGTACGTGTCGTAGACGTAATAGCCGGTGCCCGGATAATAATAATTGTCGTACCAGCCGTAGTAAGGCGAGCCGTAGCCCCCATAGCCTCCGTAGCCATAGCCGTACGGGCTGTAATAGCCGTTCGAATAGCCGATGCTGATCGACGAGCCGCCGTAGCCATAGCCGCCGTACGGGCCATAGCCACCATAATAGCCGCCGTAGCCGCCACCGTAGCCAAGATCGCCATAAGCGCAGCCGCCGAGCGCGAGCGCGCCCGCCGCGAGCAACGAAATATAGGGAATACGCATGTTACACCTGCAGGACTGAGAGGCAGGTAGAACGAACGGCGAAATCCGCCGTTCCTCCGTGAACCCCAAGTGAACCGAACGTCCTATTTCGGATCTGGATAGTCGTACTTGAACGGATCCGTCGGCAGCGGCCGAGTCGGCAGCGGCGGCCTCGGAAGTTCCTTGTCGCTGTTCGCCGCAGCGAGGAGAACGCCGGCGAGGACCACCGCGGCCTGCCGCAGATCGTCCGCCCTCAGATGGTCGAGCGTGTCGATGTCCGAATGGTGGACCCGGCTTTCATAATCGAGCGGGTCCTGGATGAACTGGAAGCCCGGGATCGCGACCGACTGGAAGAATTCATGGTCGGTGCCACCGGTCGGGCCCGCGACGACGGTCCCCGCGCCCATGCTCTCGAACGGGGACAGCCACTCGCGAAGCAGCGGCTCGGCCGCCGCATTCCCTTCGGCGTAGATGCCGCGCAGCTTTCCCGACCCATTGTCCATGTTGAAATAGGCCTTGAGGTCGCCGTAGCCGGGTAGCTGCGTGACCGGATAGGAATCACGCCATTTCATATAGTTGACGATGCCGTTCTCGGTGACCTCGAACGGCCGCCGGGCAAGATGCTGGGTCACGTAGTTGAGCGAGCCGAACAGCCCCTGCTCCTCCCCGGTCCACAGCGCGAAGCGGATGGTCCGCTTCGGCCGCGCGCCGATCTGCCGAAGGATTCGCGCGGCTTCCATGACCACCACGCTGCCCGCGCCATTGTCCGCGGCGCCATCGCCGGCCACCCAACTGTCGAAGTGCGCGCCGGCCATCACGTAGCCGGCCTTCGGGTCCGACCCCGGGATGTCCGCGATGATGTTGTAGGCCTGCGTGTCGTCGTCCAGATAGCGGACGCCGCTGTCGATCTCGAGCACGGGATTGTCGCCCATCTTCGCCATCCGCGCGATCCGGCGGTAGTCCTCCTGGGCGATCTGCACGATCGGGAGTTTGGGCGATCCGCCGACCTGGTTCTGGTAGCCCTCGCCCGAGATGAGCCTGCCGGTGCGGCCCGACATGGTCGCCTGCGCGACCGCGCCTTCGCTGGCGAGGAAGGCGTCGAGGTCGCGGCCGAACTCGACCCGCTTGATGAAGCTCTGCTGCGCTTCGGGATCGAAATGCGGGACGGGATATTCGTCGAGCTTTGCGATCTCGCCGCTGTCGAGACGCTTGAACGCGGGCTCCTTCGGCTCGTCGCTGGTGCCCGGAAGCGTCGTCAGCACGATCTTGCCCGCCAGCTTGCCGTGATAGGCCGCGAACTGCTCCTTCTTGTTCATCGGCGCGACGACGACGGGTGCGCGGAGCGGTCCGTTGGTCGGCGGGCTCCAGGCAACCGGGATCGCGATCATGTCGATCGGCCGCGGCGAGACCAGCCGGACGCTCGAATGAAGGATGTCCCAGCCCCGGCCGAAGTCATAGCCTTCGCGGTGGACGTTCCCGAGGCCGTAGCCCTGCAGCTTCCTGACGGCCCAATCCTGGGCCTTTCGCATATTCGTCGAGTTGGTGAGCCGCGGGCCGATGTCATCCATCAGTTCGTGCGCGGTGACCATCACCTCGCTCCGGTTCATGCCTTCGTCGATGATGCGCGCCGTATCGTTCGTCGCCGCCGCCGCGGGGCTCGCAACCAGTGCGCTCGACGCGAGCAACACCCAGCCTAGTCCACGCATGCCGTCCCCTCCCCATTCAACGGCAAAAAAGAAACCGCCGGCTCGCTAATCAGCACGCCGGCGGCGAAATCTCAACGGCTGTACCTACGGTTAGCCCGCAACCCCGGCTTTGGCCTTGGCACGGCGGCTTTTTGCCTGATTCTTCGGGTCGAGCGGGCCAGTCTCGCGGACCGCGCGCTTCGCCTCGTCCCAGATCTGGTGATAAGCGAGATAGCCGAGGATCGTCGCGACCAGCAGGAAGATCACGACCGCGAAGCCGGCCGCGCGGCGCGACGCCAAATTGGGCTCGCCGGTCCAAACGAGGAAGGCCGCGACGTCCTTCGCCATCTGGTCGATGGTCGGCTTGGTACCGTCGGCGTAGCTAACCTGGCCGTTAGCGGTCAGCGGCGGCGGCATCGCGATGTTGAGGTTGGCGAACCACGGGTTGAAGTGCAGGTTCGCGCCCGGCTTGGCGTCCGCCGGAAGCGACTTGCCGTGCTCGTCGCGATAGGTGTTCGGGTCTCTGTAGCCGGTCAGCAGCGAATAGACATAGGCAGCGCCGCCGTGCCGCGCCTTGGTGATCAGCGACAGGTCGGGCGGAAGCGCATTGTTGTTGGCCGCCCGCGCCGCGACCTCGTTCGGGAACGGTGACGGGAAGGTGTCGGAGGGAAGCGCCTTGCGGGTTGCCGCTTCTCCCGTGTCGGGGTTGATCGACGGAACCTGCGTCTTCCAGTCGGACGCGATCTTCTTCACCTCGGCTTCGCTGTAGCCGATGTGCCGGAGGTCGCGGAAGGAGACGAGGCTGAGGCTGTGGCAGGCCGAGCAGACTTCCGAATAGACCTGGAATCCGCGCTGAAGCTGCTGGTTGTCGAACTTGCCGAAAGGCCCGTCGCTGGCGAGCGCGAGGTGCCTCGGCTGGAGATGGAACTCCTCCGCCGCGAGCGGCGCCGGCGGGTTGCTGAAATAGGTCGCGAGACCGGTGATCAGGGAGATCAGAAGGACTCCCGCGAAGACGGCGCCGATGAAGCCGAGAATGAAACGCATCTGTCGCCTGTCCCCTATTCGACCACTGCCGTTGCGGCACTACCCGGCCGCGGCTTTGCCCCGATCGGGGCGGCTTCCGCCGCCTCCCCGTGAAGCACGGATTCGCTGATCGAGCGCGGCAGCGGAAGCGGAGTCTCGAACGCCGAGACCAGCGGCAGGATCACGAGGAAATGGAGGAAGTAATAAGCCGCAGCGATCTGCGCGACTGCATTGCGGAACGGGGTCGGCGCGCCGCCGCCGGCCCAGCCGAGGATCAGCACGTCGATCACCAGCAGCCAGAAGAAGCGCTTGAACACTGGTCTGTACGATCCCGAGCGTACCGGCGCTTTCCAGCACATTGGGATCCTAAGCTTAGAATTCCACGTGGACAAGTTGTCG
>JADMIO011609045.1_pt1 | contig 48212 bp, 41 predicted proteins | sample 8958161 | NCBI WGS metagenome assembly JADMIO01 (sample SAMN16585339, study PRJNA669376) | soil metagenome | isolation source: Crop rotation soil | place: USA: Cullars Rotation, Alabama | collected 2011
GCCGCGACTTCAAGTCACGTGAATTCCAAGCTTCGGATCCCACTGTGCTGGAAAGGTTGGCGGCGGGCTCGATTTCCAGATGGGCCGTTCTCTGAAACTCGGCAAGGTACCGCACAATCGGCTGCTGCTCTCGCTGGCCCATGGCATGGGCCACCACATCGAGAAGTTCGGCAACCCCGACTTCTGCGGCAATGGCCCGCTGAATCTCGCTTGATGCCGCTCGCGGCTTAGCGGCGCATGGTTTTTTTTCCTACCGCGCTTTAATCACCAGCACCGTGGCGTCTGCCGTCGTCGCGTGTCCCTGCGGCAAAAGCTGCAGCAGCGACTCAGCGATCACGCGCGCCGGTTGGCGAATGGCCCCGCCGGCCGCATGCAGCAGTTTTTGCATGCCCAGCGGCGTGCCGTCGGATGAATTCGCTTTCCGCAGACCGTCGCTGTAGATCATCAGCGTCTCGCCCGGCTCCATGCGCAGCGGGCTGCTCGTGCCATACATCGTGTGCGCGAGAAGACCCAGCGGACAGTCGGTGCTCTCCAGTGTCCACTTCGTGCTTCCCTGCGTGTCCAGCACGAATGCCGGCGGATGGGCGGCGCTGGCATAGCTGAGCGTTCGCGTTGGCGGATCCCAGCGCCCGAGCAACATGGTCGCCGATCGATCCTCCGGCCAGGCAGAAACAAACGCCCGGTTGAGCAGCGAGAGAATCGCGCCGGGATCACTGTAGCCGAACGCCAACGCACGCGTGGCCGCTCTCAATTCCAGCGCGCTGGTCACGGCGTGCACGCCTTCTGCTCGCACCGTCGCGACAACGGCAGCCCACGAGCCGTCGTGCAGTTGCAGCAGTTCGCAGAAGTCGTGTCCGGGCTCACGCGCCGGCCGGCTGGCCGCCGCAGTTTCTCCCCACGGCGTCTGCGGCAACGGTTGCGGCGCCAGTGCCCGTGCCAGCATTCGCGCGAGTTGCCGGCGCTCCGAAGGGCCCGATCGCTGAGGCCCTTTGGCGGCCGGGGCTATTGCGACCGTGGCCGCCTCGTCCGGCACGTGCACCATCTCTCCACAACCAGGGCACTTGCCTTGTTTGCCCGCGTACTTGTCCTTGACGCGAAAATGATGGCCACAGGGACAGAGTACGCGGATGGACACGCGGCACGCCTCGGCAATGACAGGATGTTCGGCCCCCCGGACGAACATTTCCATCTTACTTTCACCGGCGCAAGGCTGCCAACACGTTGATATTAGCCTGATGCGATCATGCCGATTGTGACGAGCATGCGCTGCATTGGTCGCTCAACTTCATGCATTTCGTGAATACTTGCCGCCATCGTGGGGTGCGGTGGCTTGAGCCACGGCGTCCATATCGAGGGGGACGCAGAATCCTATTTTCTGTCCCGCATACAGGCCGGACGGTCGTTCACCTGAATGGAATCACGCGCAATTGCGGGACGCGAGAGAACTCGTCAAAGTTATCTGTCAACAGCGACAATCCGTGGTGCGCGCCGTGGCGGCAATGATAAGATCGTGTGCGCCAATCATTTCGCCTCGACGAGCCAGGTCGGCAGCCATGTCCGCGTGAAGCCTTGCAACTTCTATCGTGAATTCCAGAGCGCCAATGCCGGCAATGATCGCTTCGACAAAGGCCGAACGGCGGTTGCGGCGAGTTTCGTTATCGGCGCGATGTACACCCATGAGCAATTCAGAGACCGTCACGACACTGATAAAGACGTCCTCCGACGGCTCCCAGAGTGAAACATCTACCGCCGCGGCTCGCCGCTCAAAAAGAATGAAGACGTTCGTATCGACCATCAGTCCCACGGGTTGGCCTCCGCGGGCAGGTCGCGACGGATAGCACGAACGTCGTTGCTAAATGCTTCAGCGTCGTCGGCAAGTTTTGGCAGTGTGGACAGGAATGCGTTCAATTGTTGGACGGTGAGCGATGCGGGCTGGCGAACCGGCGAAATACAGGCGATGACCAGGTTGCCCCGCTCCAATTCAACCCGGATGCCTTCGGAATGCACCCGCTCGACGAGGTTCGAGAAATCTCGCCCGGCTTCGACGACGTTGATGCGGTGCATCGACACAATCCTTGATAACTTGGTTGAATAACGTGGTTGTTGTTCCAGTCATTCATTCTATCATAGACGATGCGACGCATGCCAAACATGCCGCAAGCGACGCAGTTGGCGCCTATTACTCTACGCCGCCGCGACCAAAATCGTGGGAGCGGTTGGTGACCGGCAACTCCACGCGCCAGAGGAACTTCTGCCAGCCGATCTCATATTCGAGCCGGCAGCGCTTGCCCTTCGTGCCCGTGGGTTTCGTCGCCATCTCGCCGGACCTGGGAATCGAGATCGTCTCTCCCAGCGACACCGTTTCGCAGATGCGGCAGTGGGTGCGCGAATTGTTGGAAACGGGGGTTCGGCTGGTGTGGGTGGTCGACCGGGAAAACCGCACGCTAACCATCTACCGCGCCGGGCAGCCCCCCAGAGAGCTGACAGAGGTCGAAACCGTCTCGGGAGAAGACGTGCTGCCGGGATTTGCCTGCACCGTCGCCGATCTGTTGCCGTAAATCAGTCGAGCGCTGGTCGCGGTTGAGCAGGTCGTAGCGGTTGTGTCGGCGGCATCTGAAAGCAGGGGAAAACCTATGCTTGCCTGATGCCCCACCTGCAACACACCCCCTGCGCAGCCACCTCAATCGCGACCGATCGCAGGGCCGCGTTGTGGGCGCTCCTCGGGGGCCTGGCCCTCTGGGCCGCCATGTGTTGGCCCATGCTGAGCGGCCGCGTTTATACCTCCGATGACTTGGGCGCCTATCATCTGCCGCTGCGGCAGTTTTATGCCCAGTGCCTGGCCCGCGGCCATGCGTTCGACTGGTGCCCGCAACTCTATGGCGGGTTTTACCTGTCGGGCGAAGGGCAGGTGGGCATGTATCACCCGCTGCATTGGTTGCTCTATCGCTGGCTGGACCTGCCAGTGGCGTTCGATCTGGAGCTGCTGCTCAGCTATCCGTTCTTGCTGGCCGGCATGTACTGCTTCCTCGCCCGCTGGGTCGACCGCGCTGCCGCCCTGTTTGGGGCGATTGTGTTCACGTTCAGCGGTTTCAATACGTTGCATTTTGTCCATCCGCAGGCCGTGGCCATTACCGCGCATCTGCCCTGGCTGCTCTGGTGCTGGGACATTGCCTGGCGAAACCGAAGTGGATGGCAAATTGGCTTGAGCCTGGCCGGCATCTCCTTGCTGACTGGTTCACAGGTTTTGTTGGGCTATCCCCAATATGTCTGGTTTTCGCTGCTGGCCCAGTTGGCCTTTGCCGTGTTTTTATGGCGGCAGCACAGGCCCAGCGGCCTGCTCGTGGTGCGACTCATTGCCGCGCTTGCGCTGGGAATGCTCGTCGGCGCCGTGCAACTGCTGCCCACGTTGGACCTGCTGGCCGGCTCGCAGCGACGTGATGTCGATACGGCGTTCGCCTTGAGCGGTGCGTTGCATCCGGTGAACCTCGTGCAGTTGATTGCCCCCTACTTGCTGCGCGAGCGAGTTGCCGGTGGCAATACGCATGAGCTCGGCCTGTACCTGGGCGCTGCTCCGCTGATGCTGATCGCCTGGCTCTTCGGGTATCGGCCAGCGAAAAAACGAAATCCTCTGCTGGGCTTTGCGTTGTCGTTGACCATCCTGGCATTTCTGCTGGCGCTGGGGGGCAAGGGGGGCCTGTATTGGATCCAAACCTGGCTGCCGGTCATCGGCAAGTTTCGCCTGCCGGCCAGATATCTGGTGCTGGTGCATTTCGGCCTGGCCGCCACTTCCGCGATTGCGTTAGACCGGTTGCTTGGGCGTTCATCGACAGGCGAGCAGCACTCCTGTCGCCCGCTCTGGAAGCTGGTAATCGCGAGCCTGGCCGTCACTGCCGCTGCGCCGCTCGTCTGGGGACCTGAGCATCTCTCCAACGGGATGGTCCTGATGCTCGGCCCGCTGCTGCTTGCCGCGGCCGCCGTCGCGGTGATGCTTTGCCAGCGGCGCATCGGCTGGGGTTATGCCGCCTTAACGGTGCTCACGCTGGTCGATCTCGGCGGCTATGGCCTGAGCTATGCCATTTGGCCCAACACCGTGCGGCTGACGGATTATCTCGCTGCCGGCGCCCCGCCGCCGTTGAGCAGCGGCTATCGCGTAGCGACGGAGCCCCCGGGTGCCACACTGCGTACGGGCAACCACCTGCTGGTGCGGGGCTGCAATCTGATCGATGGCTACGCCGGCCTGGAACCGCGCAAACAGCTCGATTATCGCCAGACGGCCGCCCTGCAACTTGCCGGCGTGCAATGGGTGCTCGATCGGGAAAACCACCTTTGGGTTGAAGTGGCCGATCCGTTGCCGCGCGCCCGGCTCGTCTCACAGACGTTCGAAACAACCGACGCTCGGCGAGATCTGCAGCACATTAATCCGCACACCGACGCGCTCGTGGAGCGATCCATTGAACTGTCGGGAGAGCCCGGCGAAGCACGAATTCTGATGGACCGGCCGGGTGAGATGCAAATTCGCGTCATGTCACCCGGTCGACAACTGCTCGTCGTTGCCGAGAGCTTTCATGCGGGCTGGCAGGCAGAGGTCGATGGCTCACCGTCTCCGGTCCAGCGAGTCAACGGGGACTTCCTGGGTTGCCACATCGAGCCGGGACAGCATGACGTGCGGCTCTCATTCAAGCCGCGCAGCTTACTCTGGGGCCGCCGCTTGAGTCTGGCCGGCCTGCTTGCCGTTGGCCTCGTTTTCGGGCTTTCATCGCCAGCGGGAAGCGGCCGCGGCGAGCGCAAGAGCAAGAATCATACGTTTGCAACATCGGTCGAGGAGAGGCATGCCTGCCTTGAAGGGGCTTCCTTATGAGTGATCTGAATTCGCGTCCAGGCCAGCAGGACCAACTGCTGCTCAGCGTCGTGCTGCCCGTTTTTAACGAGGCCGAAGTGCTGACAGCGCTGGCCGAAAGCATCAAGCGGGCGGTGGAAAACACGAGCGTCGTGCTGGAGATCGTCTTCGTCAACGACGGCTCGCGCGACGCCAGTCCGCGCGTTCTGGACGAGCTGGCCGCCGCCGATCCGCGTGTGCGCGTGGTGCACTTCAGCCGCAATTTCGGACACCAGGCGGCCGTGCAAGCCGGTCTGGAGCATGCCCGCGGCGACGTGGTCGTGCTCATGGATTCCGACATGCAGGATTCGCCGGCGGCGATCGGCGAATTCCTCGATAAATGGCGGGAAGGCTACGACGTGGTTTACGCCGTGCGGACCGATCGCAAGGAAAACCGATTCAAGCGGGCCTGCTTTGCCGGTTTTCATCGCTTGCTGGCCAGCATTTCCTCGACGCCGATCCCGGTCGATGCCGGCAATTTTGGCCTGCTGGATCGCCGCGTCGTCGATGAGCTGGTGCATCTGGGCGAGCGCGATCGATACCTGCCGGGGCTGCGCTCGTGGGTCGGCTTCCGCCAGACGGGCGTGCTGGTCGAACGGCTGGCCCGTTATGACGATCAGCCGCGCGTTTCCTTCTGGGGGCTTTGGCGGCTGGCGAAGACGGCCATCTTCGGGTTTTCGACGTTTCCGCTGACGGTGTTCTACGTGATCGGTTATCTCGCGCTGGCTATCTTTCTGGCCGTAAGCGCATTTTCGCTGGCCTGCCGACTGTTTACCGATCTGGCGATCCCCGGCTGGACTTCGCACATCCTGATTGGCTGCTTCTTCGGCGCCTTGAACGCGCTGGGGATCAGCATGCTGGGCGAATACGTTGTGCGAATTTACGACCAGGTCCGCGCCCGGCCGCTGTATCTCGTCCAGCGCCGGGTTAACTTCGCTGCCAGCACGTCAGCGGCATCGCAAGGTGATCCCTCGTACGACGCCTTGCTCGCCCAGGTTGCCGGACTCGTGGAAACCGTCCAACAGCGTCCTGACCTGCCGTTGGAACACCAGCAGTCGCACTTGGCAGATTCGCGACCAACCAAGGTGGAGCTGGGTGCTCAGCGGCCGGCGCCGATGTGAGTGGTCGACGCCCACTAAGCTCTTTCCTGGAAATCGTTTACAACGCGGTCGCGCGGCGCCGCGCTGGCACTGCCGGCGCCCACTTCAATCCAATTGGCACGCCCCTTGCAACTGCCGAGTCACACTCTCAAGCACCAATCTTACACGGAGGCGATTCATTCTATGCAACGCGATCATGCTCAGCCCTCGACGCAGTACATTGTACGCACTTGCCGCGGTATTCAACGTGGCTGGAACCCCGATGAACGCAAGCGGCGTCGCGAGACGGCTCGCCAGCGCCAGCTCCAATTGCTGCAGCTCGTCAGCGAATCGATGAATCGCTAGGCCGCCGGCCTGTTTCAGGCGCTTCCATTCCGCGGAACCTCTGATACTGTTAGCCGATTGCAGCAGTCGGGGTTTTCAGGTTTGAACTTTCCCAGCAGCCCGTCTGCGCGCTGCAGCCGGGCTGCTTGTGCACACCTGGTGAAAGTTCCGCCATTGGGAGTCGCCATGTCGGCCGCCGTGATTTGGGTATTCAGCTACAGCGCGGCCATTGTATTGGCGTCGCTCGCCGGGGGCTGGCTGCTCTTGATCGCACCGCTCACGCATACCCGCATGCAGCTCGTGATGAGCTTTGTGGCGGGCATGATGTTGGGCGTCGGCATGTTCCACATGCTGCCGCATGCCTATCACGAGATTGGCTCGTTTCAGGAGCAGGGCGCGCTGGATCGGGCGGTCTGGTGGATGATGCTCGGCCTGCTGGCCATGTTTTTCCTGCAGCGACTGTTTCATTTTCATCAGCATGCTCCCGTCGAGCTCGAACCGGCCGGGTTGAAGGAAGAGGGTGGCCATCATCACCATGATCACGATCACCACCATGACCATGATCACGATCACTGTGGGATGAGCAGCGACATGCCGCGAGCGACGGGCGGCGGCATTCGCTGGCTGGGCGTCGCGATTGGCTTGACGCTGCACACGCTCATGGACGGCATCGCCCTGGCGGCCAGCGTTCAAGTCGAAGCGGAGCACACCACAGGCGCCACGCTCTTGGGCTTCGGCGCCTTCCTGGCAATTCTCTTGCATAAACCGCTGGACGCGGTCGCCGTCACTGCGTTGATGATCGACAGCGGCTGGTCCGCCCGCACCCGGCATATCCTCAATATTCTCTTCGCGCTGGTCGTGCCCCTGGGCGCGACGCTGTTCTACCTCGGCCTGCAGCGGATGCATGCCGAGGAACGGGTCATTGTGGGCTGCGCCCTGGCCTTTTCCGCGGGCAACTTTCTCTGCATTTCGCTGAGCGACCTGCTGCCGGAAGTGCAGTTTCACTCGCACGATCGCTTCTGGCTTTCCGTCGCTCTGCTGTTGGGCATCGCCGCCGCCTATGCCATTGGCTATTTTGAAACCAGCGGCCATGACCATCATCATCAGGCCCAGCTTGAAGCTTTAGCGGTGGCGTGCTCTGGACCGTGACACAATTCGAGAAAGGTTAACGGTCGCGCAGAGTTTGCTGTCGCGACGACAAGCAAAGCGCAATAGCAACTATTGACCGGCTTGCCGCTTGCGATACAACCAAAGTATCTATTTACTTTGGCGCGAGGAAGCGAGCCATGAGCGAAGAGGGCAAAACGCCCGAGAATCCTGAGCAGCCGCCTGGCGCGGTCAGCCACGAGATCCGGCATCAGCAGGTCAGTGCGCGGGTGCCCGAAAAAGTGGGCCGCGGCGTGTTCAGCACCGGAGCGATCGTGCTGCAAGGGCCCAACGAATTCGTAATCGACTTTCTGCTCACGATGGCCCGCCCCCATCAGATAGCGGCCCGCGTGGTGTTGCCGCCGATGGTGCTGGGACAGATGATCGCGGCGCTGCGCGAGAACTTCAACATGTATCAGCAGAAGTTCGGCACGCCGCCGACTTTGCCCTCCGCGCCGCCGGGCACACCGCAGCCGTCGGTGGAAGAAATTTACGAGCAGCTCAAGCTGCCCGACGAGATGCTCAGCGGGCATTACGCCAATGCCGTGATGATTGGCCACAGCGCGGCGGAGTATTGGTTCGACTTCATCACCAATTTCTTCCCGCGCTCGTCGGTGAGTTGCCGCGTGTTCCTCTCTGCGCCGCAGATTCCGCGGCTGTTGCAGACGCTGTCGCAATCGTTCCAGAAGTTCCAACAGCAGATGCAGCAGCGTCCGCCACAGAACCCGCCGCCGCCGGCGCAGTGAATTTTACGATGCGATCTGTGCCTAGAGCGCCGGGCGGCCGCGTACGTCGTGGACGACGCGCCAGGCCAGGCCGAGCTTTTCCATGAGCAGGATGGCCCAATAGGTGACATCGACCTCATACCAGCGATGGCCATGCCGGGCCATCCGCTGGAAGGCATGATGGTTGTTGTGCCAGCCTTCACCAAAGGCGAGCAGGCCGACCCACCAGCAGTTGCGGCTGTCGTCCGTCGTCTGGTAATTGCGGTAGCCCCACATGTGGCTGGCAGAGTTGACCAGCCAGGTAACGTGCAGCACCACGACCATGCGCAGGAAGAGGCCCCAGACCACCATCGACCAGCCGGTGTAGGCATCCCAGCCATAGTAACCCAGCGCGAACAGCCCGCCGGCCAGTACAAAGGGCCAGAGGATGAACGTCTTGTCCAGGAACCGCATGACCGGGTCCTTGTGGAGGTCCGGCGCATAGCGGGCGATCATCTCGCGCGTCTGCTGCGAGCCACGATCGGGGGCCAGCCAAAGCAGGTGGCTCCACCACGCGCCGTCATGCGGCGTATGCGGGTCATGCTCCGTGTCGCTAAAGGCGTGATGCTTGCGATGCACGGCCACCCACATGAGCGCCGGCCCTTCGCCGGCCAGGCCTCCCAGCCAGGCAAAGAACCACCGCACCGGCCGCCAGGTTTGGAAGCTGCCGTGGGTCAATAAGCGATGGAAGCCCAGGCAGATGCCCAGGCTGCCGGTGATCCAATACAGCACGAGCGCCACAACCGCGGCTTGCCAGGTGAAGACAAAGGGGGCCGCCAGCGCGCCGACGTGCAGCAGGCCGATCCACAACACTACCGGCCAGTCGAACGGCTTCTGCCAGACGTGCGCCGGTTTGGCCCGCTCCTCGGCCTGGCTCTGCTCCTGGCGCTGATTAGCACGGGCGCGCGACTCCTCGCGCTTCGCTTCCCGCCGGCTGCGCTGCCGGGACTGCTCGTTGGATTTCCGTTTCTTTCTCGGCGTCCGAGGAGTTACAACAGCGCCAGCGTTGTCGTGAAGAACCGATGCCACGAGATTGCTCCCAATGCCAGGCTTGAACCGGGTTCATCGAACCGTCTGCAGAAGTCTAAGGCAATTCGCCCAGACGGTTGTCATCGCAGCGTCGGGGAAATGTAAAAGATGCGTCAAAGGGCCGAAATCCTGCAGCCCCCAAAGCGGCGGGGAGACGCTTGGTTACGGCATTTGAACGGCTTCTTTGCCATAGATCGTGGCCAGGGCGCGATACAGCCCGATGGCAACCCGGTCTTGCAAAAAGCGGACGGAGCCGTCGGCGGACGCAAATTGAACGCCGCCGGGATGCCGGCTCTTGAAGCCGTGCGCCTCGGCCCAGTCGGCCGAGGTAAACGGCACGCCGCCGGGGAGTTTGTAATTGGGCGGAATCGCGCAGGTCAGGCAGGTCTCGACCGCGTGGACCCAGGCGAAACCCTTGCCGTAGCTGTAGGGCGCCAGGAGTTGGGGATTCCAGATGTCTTCGCCAATCATCAGCGTGTTGGACGATCCGTCGCGGAGGCTCGCCATGCCCTTGGGATGCTGCCAGACCATGGGAAAGAAAATGCCGTCCCCTTTCTCCCAGGGCTCACAGGTGTTGCCGTTGGTGCCCGGATTGATCCAGACGCTCCAGCAGAAGTTGGCCCCCTGCACACCTTTGTAGTTCGTCAAGCCGACTGGCACTCCGGTGCGCAGGTAATGGCTCTTCTCCGGCTGGGGCGAGTTGTATTTCGCTTCGTCGCTGGGACAGAAGAAGTAATCGATGTTCTGAGCCGTGGCTTTGCTCTGGTCGAGTCGCGCGTAGGGAATATTGCCCTCCTTGCGCAAGTTCGATTGCTCCAGATAGGGAAGTGTGTCGGAGAGCCAGCTCCACGATTGCGAATCTTCAAACGGTCCGCCAAAGGAAGATGAACCGGTGTAGTCCCCATATTGGCCGTGCGGCAGCTTGCGCTTCGCTTCATGGAAATGATGCACGGCCAGGGCGAGCTGCTTCAGGTTGTTGCCGCACTGCGAACGGCGGGCACTCTCGCGGGCAGCCTGCACGGCCGGCAGCAGCAGTGCGATCAAGATGCCAATGATGGCAATCACCACCAGCAACTCGGCCAAGGTAAATGCCGGGCGCTTCGACGTGCGATTTGCCATGGGCCGCCTCCTTACTTCTTTAACTGCAAATCGTACGCGCCCGGCGCGGCGCCTGAAACAACCTGCAGCGAAAGGTCGGTCGTTTCCAGCGCCGTGTAACGCGGATTCACGAGCCATTGCGGCATGGCCGGATGGGCTGACTTGCCGGTCTGCGGATTCGTGTTCGCATCAGCAAACACCAGGACTTTGTATCTGCCCGGCGGCGCTCCCTCGCGCTCGATCGTAAACAGCTTGTAGCTGCCATCCTGCTCAATCTTGCCGGTGGGATGGTGCAAGTTGCCGGCATCGTCGGGACGCAATGAGACGACGCCCCGCCGGATGGGCTGGCCTTCAAGCGAAATCTTGCCGGCAACCGGCACCAGCTCAATCGGCCGCTCACTGCTGCAACCGGCCAAGCCAGTTGCGCAAATCACTCCGACGGCAAGAAAATGCAAAGCCCGAGGCATAACGAAGGTGCGAGAGAGACATGACCGCCTGATGAGCCAGTAAACGAGATTTCAGCGAGTTGGGCAAGTCCGCCGCAGGTGGGCCTTGAATTGGCGCCAGTGTTGAGACCGTGGGGCAGACATTCTTGTCTGCCGAACACCGGGCCAAGGTCTGCTACAACACATGGCATACAGGAACGGGCCCTTCAATCCACCGGCCCTTCGGCGAACCGTCCGCTGGACCGCAGCCGCCTCCAGCGGGTAGCATCCTGTCATGTCCTTTGCACTTGCCAGGCAGCCCGACGCAGCGCCGGTGTTCACCGTCAGCGAGGTGACTGCGCAGATCAAGGATCTGTTGGAGACCGCCTTTCCGGTGCTCTGGGTGAGCGGTGAAATCTCGAACTTCTCGCGCCCTGGCTCGGGTCATTGCTATTTCACGCTGAAGGACGATGCCGCCCAAATTCGCGCGGTGCTGTGGCGCAGCGACGCGGCCCGCCTTCGCTTTGATCTGCATGATGGCCTCGAAGTGCTCTGCCAGGGATCGCTCGAGCTTTATGCGCCGCGCGGGACGTACCAGTTTGTGGCCCGGCAGATCCAGCCCAAGGGACTGGGCGCCCTGGAGCTGGCATTGCGGCAACTGCGCGAGAAGCTGGCCGCCGAGGGACTGTTCGATCCTCGCCGCAAGCGGCCGCTGCCCGCTTTTCCCCGTCGCGTGGCCGTCGTGACGAGCACGACGGGCGCGGCGGTGCGCGACTTCCTGGAAGTCATGCATCGCCGCTGGCGGGGCTGCGACGTGCTCATCGTGCCAACGCGCGTGCAGGGGGACGGCGCGGGCAGAGAAATCGCGGCGGCCATCGCCCGCGCCAACCGGCTGAAAGTGCCGATCGATTGCCTCGTGGTGGCCCGCGGCGGCGGCAGCCTCGAGGATCTGTGGGCTTTCAACGAGGAGTGCGTCGTGCGCGCGATCTGCACATCGCGCATCCCGGTAGTCTCCGCGGTCGGGCATGAGATCGATGTTACGCTCTCCGATCTGGCGGCCGATGTGCGAGCGCTCACTCCCAGCGAGGCTGCCGAGCTAGTGGTCCCCGCCGCCGACGCCGTAAAGCAAAATGTTGCCCGTTTTCGCCAGCGACTGATGCACGCCTTGCAGCAGCGGGCCCACCTCGCGCGAGCGCGTCTGGACGCCCTGGCGGCCCGCCGAATTCTGAAACGGCCGTTGGACCGGATCCACGATCTCTCCCAACAGTTGGATGAGTTGGACGTGCGTGGCCGTCGCGGCCTGGATCGCCATCTGCAGCAAGCTCGACGCCGCGCCAATGCGCTGGCCGCTCAACTTGAATCACTCAGCCCGCTGGCAGTCCTGGGCCGCGGCTACAGCCTCACTCGCCGGGCGAGCGACGGGCAGCTCGTGCGCAATGCCGCCGAGTTGAACCGAGGGGACACGATCACCACCCGCTTCGCATCCGGCGAGGCGGTCAGCCGGATCGAAGAAGTACGTGACCTCGATCGCTAAGCCCGACAATTGATCTCGACCGTGACGCCGCCATGATGTCAAAAACCATTAGAAATGTCCCCTCTGGCGACCATTAGAAATGTCCCCATCTTACAGCCTCTGAAAGGAGGCTGTGATGGAGCATTTGCTGATGAGTCGCAAAGAGCGGAGTCGACTGGAAGTGTTCGGTCGGGTCAAGCGAGGGGAAGTGACCTTGGTCAAAGCTGCGGAGTTGCTGAGTATCAGCTATCGTCAGGCGAAGCGATCGTATCGACGCTATCGTGACCAAGGAGCGAAGTCTCTTGTCCATCGGTTGCGAGGACGTGACTCGAATCGACAGGGAAACAGGGAACAGCGCGAGACCGTGTTGCGGTTGTACCAGGAGAAGTACGCCGACTTTGGTCCGACGCTGGCCGCCGAGTACCTGGCCAAACACGATGGCCAGACGGTCGCGGTGAGTACGCTGCGGCGGTGGTTGATGAAGGCCCAACTCTGGCAGACCAAGGGCAAGTCCAGCGTGCATCGTCGCTGGCGAGCGCGCAGGGAGCACTTCGGCGAGATGGTGCAGATGGACGGCTCGGATCACGATTGGTTCGAGGGGCGCCGCCCGCGGACTGTGCTGATGGTGATGATCGACGACGCCACGAACTACACCTACGCGCGGTTCTTCGAGGGAGAAACCACCGAGGCCGCCATGAGGATATTCCAACGCTACGTCGAGCGGCGCGGCCTTCCTCAATCTCTGTACGTGGATCGGGATAGCATCTACATCACGACTCGCGACGCCACAGCGGATGAAGAGCTGCGAGAAAGCGAGCCTTTAACGCAGTTTGCACGGGCAATGGAAGAACTGGGAGTGAGAATCATTCTGGCTCACAGTCCCCAGGCCAAAGGACGCGTGGAACGACGCAACGGCGTCTTGCAGGACCGATTGGTGAAGGCCTTGCGCTTGGCCAAGATCAGCGACCTGGCGGCGGCCAACCAGTTCCTGGAGGAAGTGTTCCTGCCGGAATTTAACGCTCGCTTCCAGGTGGCGCCGCAAGAGAAGGCCGATCTGCATCGTCGCCTGCCCCAAGGCATTCTCCTGGAGCGGGCACTGTCCTTTCAGGAGACCCGCGTGGTACAGAACGACTGGACGCTGCGTTGGCGTCAGCGGCGGTTTCAGCTCACCGCCGCCAACAGCAAGCTCGCCTTGGTAAAGCAACGCGTGACCGTGTGCGAGCAGTTGGACGGCACGATCCGGCTGTTGTTTGGCAGCCACGAGTTGGCGTGGGCGGAATTGCCTCTCGACGTCCCCAAAGCAGCCAGCTTGCAAGCTGCCGAGCCGACCGATCACGGGCCGAAGGGTGTGGGCCGCGTCGGCCAGCGACCAGCAGCGGATCATCCGTGGCGTCACACTCCGATCAACGGGACCCCCATCCCGCCGGGCCGCCGCCCGCCTTGCTCCGCTCCGGTTGCTACGTCTCTTGAAGATTCTGACCCGCATGCGCAACCTACGCGGAGCAAGGCGGGCGGGAAGAAGAAGCAATTACAAACCGTATAGCCAAGGGGACATTTCTATGTGGCCGCAAACAGGGGACATTTCTAATGGTTGCTAACACCGTGACGCCGCCATGATGGCCACGGCGGCGAGCGCCGATTATCATGGCAATTCGATATGACAGACACTTCAGCATTTTTGCAGCCGGCAGGTAACGGATGACCGAGACCGATAAGTCCCAGCCCGACTCACTCCCTTGCTTCGAGGAAGCATTGGGTCAGTTGGAGACCATCGTCCATGAATTGGAAGATGGCCAGATCGGCCTCGCCGAGGCCCTGGGACGCTACGAACGGGGCATCGGCTTGCTCAAGCACTGTTATGGACTGCTGGAAAATGCTCAGCGGCGGATCGAAGTCCTGACCGGAATGGACGCCAACGGCAACCCGGTGACCGAGCCCTTCAGCGAGCCGGAGGCCGCAACGTTGGAAGAAAAGGCACAGCTTCGCAGCCAACGGCGGACCAGGACGCCTGAACCCCGCAGGCGGGTTAATTCAGAAAATCTGGACGATTCAGGCGGTCTATTCTAGAATGAGGCTACGATTTTTCACTCCCCTTTGGAGTGGAATCTCCAGCCAAGGGGGCTCCTCGGGTGCTTATCCAGACTGCGCCATTCTCCGATGCTACCCTAGATAAGGTCGACCGAATCGAGTTGGCTCTGTCCGACTATGTCGCCGGCTCATCAACCTCTCCTTCCACGCTTACAGCAGCGGTCCGCTACAGCCTGCTTGGTGGCGGAAAACGGCTGCGTCCACTTTTGGTGTTAACCGCCGCCGAGGCTTGCGGTTCTGATTATCGAAGTGCGCTGCCCGCCGCCTGTGCGGTGGAGATGATCCATACGTATTCGTTGATCCATGATGACTTGCCGGCCATGGATGACGACGACCTGCGGCGTGGCCGGCCCACCTGTCACAAGGTGTTCGGCGAAGCGCTGGCCATCCTCGCTGGCGATGCTTTACTGACCTTGGCCTTTGAGGTCCTGGCCCGGCATACTAAGCCTGCGGAAACCGCCGCGCGCTGCTGCGCGGCGTTGGCCGAAGCTGCCGGCGCCGCCGGGATGGTGGGTGGGCAGGTGGATGATTTGGCCGCCGAGCAAGGCGGCGGGACGCTGGAAACCTTGGAATCGATTCATGCCCGCAAGACCGGCGCAATGTTGCTGGTTTCCTTGCGGCTGGGCGCCCTGGTTGCGGGTGCGGATGAAACGAAGACGGTAGCGCTCATCGAATACGGCCGCCGGCTCGGGCTGGCGTTTCAGATCGCCGATGATCTGTTGGATGTGCAAGGGGATGAGGCGGCAATGGGCAAACGAGTGAAGAAAGACTCGCAGCGCCACAAGCTGACCTTTCCCGCGCTGTTGGGAATCGAGGAAAGCCGGCGCCGCGCCGAGACACTTATCGACGAGGCTTGCCAGGCCTTGTCACCGCTGGGGCAACGGGCTGAATGCTTAGAGCAGATCGCCCGTTACGTGGTGGAAAGGAACCGCTAATGGATCGACTTCTATCCAAAATCGACTCGCCGCGCGATCTGCTCTCCCTATCGGACCAGCAGTTGGAAGAGCTGGCCAAGGAGATGCGCGAGGTGCTTTGCAATCTCGTCTCGTCGCGGACGGCCCATTTCGCCTCCAACCTCGGCGTCGTCGAGCTCTGCCTGGCGCTGCATACAGAGTTCGATTTTCTCCGCGACCGGCTCATCTGGGACACGGGTCACCAGATCTATCCGCACAAGATGATCACGGGCCGCTACCACGAGTTCGCCAGCATGCGCATTCGCGGCGGGCTGATGGGTTATCCTAATCCGCAGGAGAGCGACTACGATCTGTTCATGACCGGCCACGCTGGCTGTAGCGTCTCGACCGTGCTGGGGCTCAAGAGCGGCGATGACCTGATCGCCGGCGCGGAAGACCGCTACCACGTGGCGGTCATCGGCGACGGCGCCCTACCCTCGGGCATTGTCTTTGAAGCGATCAACAACGCCGGCGGTATGAAGAAGCGCTTGCTGGTGATCCTCAACGACAACAAGATGTCGATCTGCCCGCGCGTTGGCGGCTTGGCCGATTGCCTCGATCGTCTGCGCACGGGGCCCTTGTATGCCGGCATGAAGAAAGGCGTCGTGCGGGCGCTGGGCAAGGTGCCCGTGCTCGGCCAGCCGACCGAGCGGTTCCTCTGGCAACTCAAGGAATCGATCAAGACGGGCATCCACGACGGCCGCGGCATGCTGTTTGAAGAGATGAATTTCCGTTACATCGGCCCGGTCGATGGTCACAATCTGCCGCAGCTTCGCAAGTATCTGCGGATGGTGAAAGAGGTGCAGGCGCCGGTGTTGTTGCACGTCGTCACCGAAAAAGGCCACGGCTTCCAGCCGGCCGCCGAAGATCCAGTCTTCTTCCATACGCCGGCCCCCTTTGAGCGGCAGCAAGAGAAGATCATCTCGATCAAGAAAAGCTCGTCGCGGGCCTATACCAATGTGGCAAGCGAGGCGATTCACAAGTCGCTGGCGACCAACCCGCGGGTGACGGTGCTTACGGCGGCCATGTGCCAGGGAAACAATCTGGAAAAGGTGCGGGAGGATTTTCCGCAGCAGTTTTTCGACACGGGCATTTGCGAATCGCACGCCGTGGCGTTCGCCGCCGGCCAGGCCAAGGCCGGTTTGCGGCCGATCGTCGATATCTACAGCACGTTCCTGCAACGCAGCTATGACCAGATCTTCCAGGAAGTGGCCCTGCAGAATCTGCCGGTCACCTTCCTGCTGGATCGCGCTGGTCTGACGGGGCCCGATGGTCCTACGCATCATGGCATGTTCGATCTGGCCTACATGCGAGTGTTCCCCAACATGGTGGTGATGGCCCCCGGCGATGAGCAGGACCTGCCGCGAATGCTCGATTTTGCTCTTACCCACGATTCGCCTTGCTCGCTCCGCTATCCCAAGGCCGGGGCGGAGACGGTGGATCGGTCCGTCGCTCCGATCGAGCTTGGCCACGCGGAAGTGATCGATTGGGGCGCCGATGGCATGATCCTGGCATGCGGCACGCTGCTTCCCGCTTGCTGCAAGGCCGCGCGGCAATTGCATGAAGAAGGGCTCGATGTGGGCGTGATTAACGCCCGCTTCATCAAGCCGCTCGATACCGACACGCTTTTGCGGGCTCTGGAGACGGCGAGCTTCGTGATCACGGTCGAGGAAGGCTGCCTCACGGGCGGCTTTTCCAGCGCGCTGCTGGAGGCGGCGGCCGATGCCGGCGTATCAACCTCGCATGTGCGGCGGTTGGGCGTGCCCGACCGATATATCGAACATGGCGAGCGCGGCGAATTGCTCTCCGACCTCGGCTTGACCACGGACAAGATCGTCCAAACGGCGCGCGAGCTGGCCGCCGCTCACAATTTGACAGTGGCCCGCCGCACGGCATCGTAAGGTGGTCAACTCGTTCCGCGAGTTGACCGTGCTGCGACAGATCGTGCAAGGTCGGCGAGCGTTTAAGGCCCAATGACGTCCGGGGCGGGGCCGTCCACTCGCGGAGCGAGTTGACTACTTAACGGCTGAGCCTCCAAATACCACAGCGCGGCCACCACCAGCAAGCCGATGAGCAGATGCAGCCAGCCAAGGCCGCGAAGCTGACGCAGGGTGGAGACGTCGGGCGTAATTGTCGTTGGGCTCATTCGCTCCCAGCGCTGCGTCCACAGTAGCAGCACGAGCGCCAACAGGCTGATTACCAGCAGGACTGCAATCTGCCCATCGAGCCTGGCCAGGAGCGTGCGCGAGTCGGCGCCGCGCCAGGCTGCGGCGGCAGCCACAAGGAAGACCCACAGATGGCCAAGCAAAGGAGGCAGTCGCAGCGCTGCCTCGACACTGAGCCCGCGGCGAAGGACTTGTGCCAGGCTCAGCTCCAGCAGCGCGGTTGAGGCGAGGTACAAGAGCACGAACGTTTGCAGGCAGAGAGCCGGCGTTTCGAGCCATGCGGCGGTCGACCGCGGTCCCTGGCTGGGCCACGAGTATGCCAGACTGGCCAGCGCAATCAGCGCAAGGAACATCGCCACACTATGGGCAGTGGCCAGAGATCGTCGACGGGAGTCGCTCATGGCCGCCCATCGTAGCATGAGAGATTCTCTACGTCATAGCGCGAGAATGATTCTGCCGCGCCTTGAATGCCAGACGGGCACGAACGACAATTGCCGTTTTGAACCGCGCCCCTGGGAACGAACACGATGACCGCCTTAAGAATGGTCCGACTCACTCTGCTTGCCCTGCCGCTTTGTTCCTTGCCGGTGTGGGCCGAAGAAGCGAACAAACTCACACCCGAGGAGATTGCGCAAGGCTGGATTCTGTTGTTCGACGGCGAGACCACGTTCGGCTGGTCGGCGGCCAGCGAGGCGAATTGGGCCGTGGCCGATGGCGTGATCTCGGTCTCGGCGGGCCAGCCCGGACTGCTCTGCACGACCAGCGAGTTTGCCGACTACGTGCTGAAGGTCGATTTCCGCTGTCCCAAGGGAACCAACAGCGGCCTGTTTTTGCGGACCCCGCAAAAGCCGACGGATCCCAAATCCGACTGCTACGAGTTGAACATCGCCGATGATTCGATCAGCCCGTTTCCGACCGGCAGCTTCGTGGGCCGCCAGAGGGCGACGGGCTCGCACGACACGACGAAGTGGCGCACCTTCGAGGCCACGCTGCAAGGCGGCAAATGCCTCGTCAAACTGGACGGCGAAACGGTGCTGGATTACACCGATCCCAAGCCGCCGGGTCGCGGCTACATCGGCCTGCAGTTGAATCAGGGGCTCGTCGAGTTTCGCAACATCAAGCTCAGGCCGCTTCAGCTTAAATCGATTTTCAACGGCAAGGATCTTAGCGGCTGGAAAGTCTATCCCGACAAGAAGAGCGTCTATTCCGTTACTCCCCAGGGAGAACTGAACGTGAAGAATGGCAACGGGCAGCTTGAAAGCGAGGGCCAATACGCCGACTTCGTGCTGCAACTGGATGTCTTCTCCAACGGCCAGCACCTCAACTCGGGCATCTTCTTTCGCAGCATTCCCGGCGAGTTCTGGAACGGTTATGAAAGCCAGATTCGCAATGAATACTCCGACGGCGACCGCACCAGGCCGGTCGACTTTGGCACCGGCGCCATTTATCGTCGCCGGGCTGCCCGTAAGGTCGTCGCCGATGACTTTACCTGGTTTACCAAGACGCTGGTCGTTTCGGGCAACCACATGGCCGTCTGGGTCAACGGCTACCAGGTGACCGATTGGACCGATACGCGGGAGCCCAACCCGAACCCGCGCAATGGACTGCGGCTGGCCAAAGGAACGCTGATCATTCAAGGGCATGACCCGACGACCGACCTGTCGTTCCGCAACATTCGCATTGCCGAGATGCCCTCGCGGTGAAGAAGTATGAATCGAGCCGATGCCTATGCCCTGATGTGCGAGTACACGGCCAGCGAAAGCCTGCGCAAGCACATGCTCTCGGTCGAGGCGGCCGTGCGGGCCTATGCCCGCCGCTTTGGCGAAGATGAAGAGAAGTGGGGCATTGTGGGCCTGTTGCACGATTTCGATTACGAGCGTTGGCCCGATCCGCCGGACCACCCGCTGAAGGGCGCGGCCATTCTGGCGGAGCGCGGCTATCCCGAGGAAGTGATCTACGCGATCAAGAGTCACGCCGATTATCTGACCGATTGCCCGCGCGTCTCGCGGCTGGATAAGACGCTGTATGCCTGCGATGAGCTGGCCGGTTTCGTGACAGCCTGTGCGCTTTTGCGGCCGGAGGGCATCCTCGGCATGCAGGCCTCCAGCGTGAAGAAGAAGATGAAGCAGAAATCTTTCGCGGCAGCCGTGAAGCGCGAAGATATTGTCAACGGCGCTGCCGATCTGGGCGTCGAGCTGGACGAGCACATCCAGTTCGTGATCGACGCGATGGCCGAGAAGGCCGACGAGCTAGGACTGCGGCGGTAGATAAACTCGCAGCAGCCAAGTCGCCACGCAGGCCGGTTTCGTCTGGCCCTCGATTTCGATCGTGCACTCGTATTGCGTTTCCAGGGCCTCGGCAACCTCGCGAATTTCGGCGAGCTTCAGAATCAGACGGATGCGCGCGCCGCTGACGACCGCATGGGGAAAACGCACCCGATTAAGCCCGTAATTGATCACGCGCAAAGCGGCGGGGAACGTAATCAGGCTTTCCAGCAGCGGCGCGCAGAGCGATAGCGTGAGAAAGCCGTGGGCAATGGTTTTTCCGTAAGGAGATTCCTGCTGGGCCCGCTGGGGATCGCAGTGGATCCACTGCCGGTCGCCGGTCGCGGCGGCGAACTGGTCGATGCGCTCCTGCGTCACCGGCAGCCACGGGCTCGCGCCCAAGGTCTGACCGACGAGGCAGCGCAATTGATCGAGGCTGTGGATTTCAACCGGTTGCATGAGCGTTACTCAAACCAGCCGCAGCCGCGGAGATGGTCGACGCTTGCTCGAAGCCAGCTCTGGCATTGTGCGGCCGTGGGCGGCCGGCGCGAAAACGGCTGAAAGGCGATTGTACACGGTCCACGGAACTCGAGCCCGCTGAGAATCTGGCCGGTGCGGGAGAAATCTACTTCCCCGCCTTGCCCCAGCGGCGGGAACTCGACCGGCTCGACGCCGACGGTGAAGCTCGTCAGCCGCACGCTGGCCAGATGACCAACGACCCGCTGCAGGCCGACTTCGCCGCTCGACCAGGGGTTCTGCTGCAAGTAACGGCCCGTGTCGAAATTCAGGCGGATCGCCGGATGGTCCACTTCCTGGATCGCCAGTTGCATGCCGCGGGCATCGCCGCACAGCCCGGGTAGCGTGTCCCAGGCGAGCACCATGTCGTGCTCGGCGGCCACATCGGCCGCGCGGCGATGTTGCAGCAACAGTCGTTCTCGCATCTGGCGATCGCCGTGGTCATCACCCGCCGAGACAAGAATGATCGAGGCCCATTCCGCCGCCGCGCGAATCGCAAAGGTCACGCGGTCAAGCCAATCGGCGCTGCTGGGATCCGAGGCGGTGGCAGCGAGCGTCGTCACCTGAACTTGGTAATCCGCGAGTCGTTGGCGCAGGCGATCGAGCGTTTCGATCTCCAGCTCGATGCTGTTCAGACCAGCGTCGCGGACAGCAGCCAATGCGGCATCGCCGTCCAAGGCAGTGAGTGATTTCAGAGCTGCGGAGACGAGCATATTCGTCAGTTACTCGGCTTTGCACCGGATGCTGTTTTGCGCGCCACCAGCACAATCTGGCGGGCGAAGTCGATGCCAATCAGGCGGAACAACCAGCCGAAGAGCCAGCGGCGGGCGACGTAGCGCCACAGCGGGTCGTTGTAAATCCGCACGATTTTCTCGACGCGCAGGCCCGCCATCTCCACCAAGCCGCCCAACTCATCGTAGCAGAGCGGAGTCCGATGCGTGGCGTCGCGTAAATAGGCCGGCGGATAGAACGTGTTGGGCGTGCTGAGCACCAGCCGGCCCTCGGGTTTGAGCAACTCCGCCAGCCGCTTCAACCAGGCGGTCATTTCCTCCAGCGGCAGATGCTCGATGACTTCCAGCGATACGACCACGTCATAGCTGCGATCGATCTGCTGCAGACTTGTATAGTCATGGCCGCCGGCGGGATCGATATCCATGGACTCATAGGTCACTCCCGGCAAACAGAGCAGATGCTCGCGCATGCCTCGGTCCCCCGCGCCCACCTCCAAAACGGCAGCCTGCGGGGCCACCTGGTCGAGCAGCACATCCCTGACCCGCTTAGCCAGCGGCAACTGGAAGACTTTGCCGAAGCGGTCCGCCACGCTGCGGCGATGCCGGTAAAGGAGCGACCAGGAGAGCATTGTGGAATGCGGAGTGCGGAATGCGGAATGCAAAGTAGGGGGCAGTGTTTGGTTGTTCGAGCCGGTACAATAGCATTTCACTCCGCATTCCGCACTCCGAACTCCGCATTCCACCTTGCCTCGCACTGCCTACCGAGCTCGCTATGTCTTTCCCATCGAGGGGCCGCCGCTGGAGAGCGGTTGTGTTGTCATCGAGGGGGATCGCATCGCGGCGGTCGGTCGCAATCTGGCGGCCGACGAGGTCCGTGACCTGGGCAATGTGGCCATGTTGCCGGGTCTGGTGAATGCGCACACGCACTTGGAGTTCAGCGATGTGCTCAAGCCGCTGGGCGAACCAGGCATGCCGTTGCCAGATTGGATCCGGACGGTAATCGAGTTTCGCCGTGCTGGCGAGCGTGCGCCGGATGCGATCGAGCGCGGTTTGGGTGAATCGCTGCGTGCCGGCACGCTGGCCGTCGGAGAGATCGCGCAGCCGGGGTTCAGCGAAGAGTCGTTCAGTCATGCTTCCCTGGAGAGCGTTCTCTTTCTGGAGCTGCTGGCCCTTTCGCAAGCGCGGGCGACAGAGAAGCTGCACCAGGCTCGACAGCACCTGAATCGACCTACGCCGGCGTCCAGCGCAATCGTCCGCGGCTTGAGTCCTCATGCGCCCTACACGGTGCGCTCGGATCTGCTCAACGACGCGATCGCCTTGTCACGAGAACATCACGCGCCGCTGGCTTTTCATCTGGCGGAGTCGCGCGAGGAGTTGCGACTATTGCGCTGTGCCGACGGCCCCTTTCGTGAGCTCTTCGAGGAATTGGGCTTCTGGGTCGAAGGCGCGCTTCCGGCTCGACTGCGGCCGCTCGATTATTTGCAGGCCTTGGCCGCCGCGCCGCGATCGCTCATCGTGCACGGCAATTATCTGGACGACGAGGAGATTGCCTGCCTGGCTGCGAATGCACAGCGAATGTCGGTCGTCTTCTGTCCGCGAACCCATGCGTATTTCGGGCACCCGGAGCATCCTTGGCGGCGCATGCTGGCCGCGGGAGTAAATGTCGCATTGGGCACCGATAGCCGAGCCTCGAATCCCGATTTGAACCTGCTGGCGGAAGTTCGCTATCTCTGGAAGCAAGCGGCGACTGTCGCTGCGGCGACTTTGCTCGGCATGGCAACTCTGTCGGGCGCGCGGGCACTGGGGCTCGACGCGCACCTCGGCAGTTTGACCCCTGGCAAGCTGGCCAACCTGGCGATTGTGCCGCTGGGCGACCGGACTGCGGCAGACCCGCATGAGCTCGTGCTGGAAAGCGCTTCCTCGCCGAGCGCGATTCTCTGGCGCGGACAATTTCGCAGCCTGGCCTAGCGGGCGAGCGCTTCCTGTTCCAGGGCCTTGCGGACGCCCACGTAGGCCCGCTGGGCTTTGAGGCAGGTGTGCCGGAAAGTTTCTGGACGCGAAACTCCGCTGAGGCGGAAGGTTTCGAGCTTCCCTTTGCGAAAAACGAGGTCGCCGGCCGGATACCAGGCCTGGCCGGGCAGGACCACAACGTCGATGGCGTCGAACTCATCCAGGCCAATCCAGCGTTCGTCCACGGGGCGCGGCCGGTTCTGCACAATCACGCGGCGGTTGGTGAGCCGGTAGCGGCGGCAATTCCAGGGGGCGAGCATCCAGAAAAACAGCTTCAGGGCCACGGGGATCGTGAGCAGCATCATCAGCTTGCCCACGGTAAAGATGTGGCCGAATCCGCTGCGGTTGACGTACATGCGCCCCAGTGCCCTGCCCAGCGGATGGGCGGCAATCGAGGGCCAGACGGTCATGATGGTGACTTCGCCCAGATCGGGCGGGGCTACTCCGGTAATGGCCTGCTTCATGGCAGAACAACCCAAACTTTATAAGATGGCTCCAAGAGAAAAACAGTACCAGGAGAGGCCGCGAAATGCTAGGGTCGAATTCCGAACGCTTGTTGGCACGATTTCTCCGTTATGTGCAGGTCGAAACGACGGCCGTGGAAGGGGCCGCCGGCTATCCCAGCTCGGCGGGCCAGCTCGAGTTGGGGCGGATGCTGCGGGATGAGCTGCGTGAGCTTGGCCTGACGGATGCCCGGCAGGACGAGCACGGGATTGTGCTGGCCACGCTCATGGCTAATTGCCAGCGGCCGACGCCGGCTATCGCCTGGTTTGCCCATGTCGACACTTCGCCGGAAACCAGCGGCAAGAATGTGACGCCGCAGGTCTGGCGGAACTATGACGGGCGTGATCTCACGCTGCCCGGCGATCCCACGAAAGTGCTCCGTGTGGCCGATAACGCGGCGTTGGCCACGCTGCGGGGACAGACGATTATCACGACCGACGGCACGACCTTATTGGGCGCCGATGATAAGGCGGGCGTGGCCGTGATCATGGAATCGGTGCACTGGCTCATCGAGCATCCCCAATTGCAGCACGGCGATGTGCGCATCTGCTTCACTTGCGACGAGGAGATCGGCCACGGCGTGGACCACATCGACCTGGCAGAACTAGGCGCCGTGGCCGGTTATACGCTGGATGGCATGGGGACGAATGAAATTGACGTGGAAACGTTTTCGGCCGACCTGGCCAAGGTGAGCGTGCGCGGCGTGAATATTCATCCTTCGATTGCCAAGGGGCGGATGGTGAACGCCATGCGCGTGGCAGCCGCGCTGGTGGACCGATTACCGCTAGATGTGCTCTCGCCGGAGTCGACCCAAGGGCGCGAGGGATTCTTGCATCCTTATCATGTCGAGGGCGGCGTGGCGGAAGTGCAGCTTCGCATCCTGCTGCGGGACTTCGAGACGGCCGGACTGACAGACAAGGCGGAGCGGTTAAAGCAGGCCGCCGCCGGCGTGGTCCGAGAATTCCCCGGCTCGGCGATCGACGTGCAAATCCAGCCGCAGTATCGCAACATGGCCGAGGGGCTTGGTCGCGAGCCGCGCGCGGTCGCCTATGCGGAGGAAGCGTTGCGCCGCTTGGGGCGCGAGCCGAAGCGGACGATCATTCGCGGCGGCACCGATGGCTCGCGGCTCACGGAGTTAGGTCTGCCCACGCCAAACCTGTCGACCGGTGAGCACAATCCGCATTCGCCCCTGGAATGGACCTGCCTGGAGGAAATGGCAGCGGCGGTCGAGGGCCTCGTGCAACTGGCTCAAGTCTGGGCTGCCTCAAGCTAGCACCGCGGCCAGCCAGCGGCATGGCGTGCGTCTAAAGCTGATCGGGCCGCATTCCCAGATCGACGATGCTGCAGGCGAGAAGGGGTTCCAACCCGAGTTGCTCGGCTTTCGCCAGCACGGCGTCGCTCTCTGTGCCCGGATTAAGAAACAACTCGTCGCAGCCGCGCACCGCAATTTCATCGAGCGTCTTCAGCAGCACGGCCGGCGGCAGATAGACACTGATCCGATTAAGCCGGCCAGCCGGCACGTCCGCCAGCGTCGGATACACTTTCAATCCCTCGACTTCGCCCCCCTTGGGGTTCACGGGATACACGGTGTAGCCCTGCTTCAGGTGGGCGCGAACGGCCTTGTTGCCGAATTTCGCGGGATCGGAACTGGCCCCCAGGATGGCGACGGTAGGCATGGCTGGAAAGATGAAAGGGTGATTCAGTTTGTAGCGACGCAACAACGGCAGTGACGCCAGCGGCTGGCAAGGCAACCAACCTACGGAGCGTTGCTTCGTCGCTCCTGTGGACGCCCTTACGGTTATAGCGCTCAATCGTTACGATGAAAAGCGGTTCAACTATGCTTCGCCATATCCGCCTGCCGCGAATGTCGCCTGCTCCGCCCGGCACGCCGCCGCGAACGCCAGCCACCGCGCTCACCGGCCGCCTGCTGGCGCTGACGGCCCGGCTGCTCAGCGGCGCCACGACCCGCTGGGTCGATTGCCAGCCCGACACTTGCCAGCGGGTGTACTTCGCCAATCATACCAGCCACCTCGACGCACTGGTGCTCTGGTCGGCGCTGCCGCGGCATGTTCGCAGTCTGACGCGGCCGGTCGCTGCCCGCGACTATTGGGAAAAAGGCCGGGTGCGCCGCTATCTGGCGAATGATGTCTTCCACGCTTTGCTGATTGACCGCGAGAACATCAAGGTTCATCAAAGCCCGGTCGACTTGATGATCAAGGCGATCGGCGACAGCTACTCGCTGATCGTCTTTCCCGAGGGCCATCGCAACACGGGCACCGAGATGGACCAGTTCAAGAGCGGGCTGTATTACCTGGCCAAGAAGCGTCCCGATCTGGAGCTGGTGCCGGTCCACATCGACAACCTCAATCGGGTGCTGCCGCGCGGCGAATTCCTGCCGGTGCCGCTGTTAAGCTGCATCACCTTCGGCGCGCCACTGTGGCTGGAGGCCGGCGAGCCCAAGACAGATTTTCTCCATCGCGCCCGCGAGGCCGTCCGGCGATTGAAGGATGTTTAGGAGGCTTTCCACCCTGTATGCAATGAATTCGCCAAGCTAAAATGCAGCGTTAGAACTGATGAGAAAATGCAATGAGCACAGCAGTTGAAGCCGGCGCGAAGGTACTGTTTCGAGCAATCCGCCCCGGCGAAGGCGATTTGCCGCCGGATGCATCGCGTTGGCTGCTTCGCGTGCGGCTTTCCCCGGAAGATCGTGAAATGGTCAATCAGCTCGCCGCTAAGGCACGGGCCGGCACATTGACCGACGAAGAACGCTGCGAATTGGATGAGATTGAGAGAGTGACCAGCCTGCTTGAAATCATGCAGTCCAAAGCGCGGCTCTCGCTGAAGAATCTGGGGCTAGCAGCAGAGTGATGCATGGACGGCCCGCTGGTGCAGCACGTGTGGCAACGAGCACAGCAGCGTTGTGAATATTGCCACTTCCCGGCCAATGTCTCCTTACTGCCATTTCAACTTGATCACATTATCGCGGAGAAGCACGGCGGCAAGACCGAGGCTGAAAACCTCGCACTGAGCTGCGAACGCTGCAACTCCCATAAAGGCCCAAATATCGCCGGATACTTGGATGGGAAACACGTTCCACTGTTTAATCCGCGCATTGATTCGTGGACGGATCATTTCGAATGGAACGGCGCATTGCTCATCGGCAAAACGCCGGTTGGACAGGTCACCATTGACGTCTTGGCGATTAATGTCCCCTATCGAGTGGCGCTCCGAGCTGCGCTGATTGCGGAAGGAATTCACGGCGAATGAATTGCTATTGTCCGCCAACTGTCTTGGACGCGCCGATCGCGTAGAGCGCTTTGTCGGAACGGAGGAAGATCTGGCCGGCGTAGACGGCCGGGGAGCCGCGGAAGATCTCGTCGTCCGCGGCGTCGACTGTGTTGCGGGCTACGACTTCCAGCGCGGCGCCTGGCTTGATCACGACCACGGGGCCTTCTTCCGATTGGAAATAGGCCAGGCCGTTGGCGGCGATGGGAGAGGCCGAATAGTTGCCGCCGATCCGCTCGTTGTAAAGCACTTTGCCATGCTGGCTGTCGTAGCAGGTCAAAATGCCTGACATGCTCACGACGAGCAGGTAGTTGTCGATCAGGATGGGCGAGGGCAGATCGCGGCCGCTTTTGCGCGGCGTGTGCCAGGCCATGCGGCTGGAAGTGACGTCGCCGGAGCCGCCGGGCTCGACGGCATAGACATCGCCGGACTTGCCGTTGACCAGATAGACGACGTTCTTGCCCGGCGTGACCGTCGGCTCGCCGCGGCCATTGTATCCCTTGCAGAACCAGAGTTGCGTCCCGCTGGCCGGGTCATAGCCGGTCACGCCGGCGTCGCCGTTGAGCAGCAGTTCGTCGCGCTGCCCGGCACGCACCAGCACCGGCGTGCTCCAACCGCGGGCGTTGGGGCGCTGCGTGGACCAGGCCAACTCGCCGGTGCGCTTATGAAAAGCTTCCAGGCGGGCGTCGGTGTCGTTGTCGCAGTTTTGAATGACCATGTCTCCCACCAGCACGGGACAAGCGGCGGTGCCCCAGGGATTCGTCTCGAAGGCTCCCAGGTTGCGGGACCAGAGATGCTTGCCGTCGATGGAATAACAGTGCAAGCCGGCCCGGCCGAAGAAGGCGATCACCAGTTCGCCGTCGGTGACGCAAGTCGCCGATGCGAAAGAATTCATCTTATGCAGCGGCTCAGGTCGGCCTTCCAGCGCCACGGATTGTTCCCACAGCAGCTTGCCGCTGGTGCGGTCCAGGCAGAGCACTTGCCGCTGGCGGCCATCATTGGACGCTGAGGTCAAAAAAATGCGGTTCTCCCAGATGACCGGCGACGATTGCCCGCGCCCGGGGAGCGCGGCTTTCCAGGCGACCTGTTTGGCGTCCCAGGTAACGGGCACATTGGTATCGGCCGAATGCCCATCTGCCCGGGGTCCGCGCCAGCGTGGCCAGTTTTCGGCAGCCGTCGCCACATTGAGGAGGACGAGAACAAGTGCGGCGGAACGCAGGCAGGCAAACATGGCAAGCTCCGGGCGGGATGGTTTTCGCGGATTGGACGGGCGGATTCGCTGCGAATCGAATTGAAAAGGGCGAACCCAGCCGCTCCAACGTAGCCAAGCTACGCAGGATCACCGGCGATGTCAAACCCGCTGGGTCGAGCCGCTGTTGGACGCCATGCTACGTGTTTGCCGGCATCGGCGGCGGAGCGCCGCGCATCAACTGATCGGCTGTGGGCTGGCCCGTGATGATCAGGTACATGACGGCAATGGCCAGTCCCGAGTAGGCGCCCGTAAAAAGCGCGCCGATGCAACAAGCCAGCAAACCAACCATGTTCAGGAGTCCCAGCACAATTACAAGCACAAACATCATCAGGCGGTTGCCGGACATGATCTCATTCGAAGTGCGCAAGGAATCCATCACGCCGAGTTGGCGATCGACAATGAGCGGCTGGAACTGCGAGATGCTAAGCCCGATGAAGATCAGCACAGGCATGGCCAGGACGCCGGCTCCCAGGCCCGCGAAAAGCGTGACGTCCTTGTCGTTCGTGGCGAGCCAGGCAATGCCCGGGATCACCGCAAAGGGAAGAAGCATCGCCAGGATGCCGAGACCGATGACGAGCGAGCCGAGGACGGCCGTGAGGACGAAGGGACCGCCCGTGAAGATGTCAGTAAACTCCGCCGGTTGGCCGCGGGCAATTTTGAGCATGAATCGCAATTGGCCCAGCCCGAGCCAGATCTGAAACACCATCAGCACGATCTGGAAGAGGGCCTGCAGGCTGATGAAGACGCCGGGGTCGTTCGCCGCCGCGTTGACGGCCTGGAGAATGATGCTGGAGATCATGCTCGCGCCCCAGTTGATTGCCGCGACGGCGAACACCACCAGGATCACCATGCCAAGCTGGCTCTTATAAATCTCCCAGGTCCGGTTGAGCACGTCGCCCAAGTCCATTTTTGTGGGGACCAGCGGATAGACGACCGCACTAGCCGAAGCCTGATTCGCGGTGAAGGGCGAGGCCGGCGCTTGATAGGGATTGTCCGAAGGGGGCGCCGACGCGGCGGCGGGCAGGTTTGTGGCGAAGGGATTGGCGGCCGGCGCGGGATTGGCCGCTGGCGGCGCCGCGCCGGGCGCGGGAACCTGCACCATTGCCTGGCACTGCGGGCACTGGGCCTGCTTGCCGTGGCTGCCGTCGGGGACGCGCAATAATCGCTGACAGTGCGGACATCGAAATTCGATGCTCATCGTTGGTGGCCTGAACTGGTGGTGCTTAAAGCGGAAATGGGAATCGAATTGGGATGAAGTTAGCACAAGGGCGGGCCAACGTCCAATCGATCGCGGGGCATTGTGGGAGGGGCAAGCTCTGAGGACGCCGCTAAGCCGCGAGCGGCGGTCAGTAGGCGTTGCGGTGTCGCCAGCCGCGGTAGAGGGTCATGCCCAGGATTTTCAGGTCCAGGGCCAGTGACCAGTTGGAGATGTAATAAAGATCGCACTCCAGGCGACGCCGCAGCGAGGTGTTGCCGCGCCAGCCGTTCACCTGGGCCCAGCCGGTGATGCCGCTTTTCACTTGATGCCGCTGGCAGTAGCTGGGCAACTGACGGCGGAATTTCTCAATGAACACGCCGCGCTCGGGGCGCGGGCCAACGAGACTCATGTCGCCGGCCAGGACATTGAACAATTGCGGCAACTCGTCCAGGCTCCAGCGACGCATGACGCGGCCCAGTGGTGTGCAACGCTCATCGCCACGCGTCGCCCACACCGGGCCGGTGGTGCTCTCCGCATCCAGATACATGCTGCGGAACTTGAGCATGCCAAAACTGCGTCCTTCCAGGCCGGCGCGGGCTTGCCGGTAGAACACCGGTCCACGGCTGGTGAGCTTGATCAGCAGGGCCAACAGGAGCATCAGCGGCGACAGCACCAACAGGGCCGCGGCCGAAAGCGCCAGGTCCATGCCGCGCTTGGCCGAGCGACGCCAGCCGTAGTGCGGATTCTCGCGCAAGCTCAGCAGCGGCACATCGTCGATCTCCAGATGCCGGATGCGCATGCCCGCCAACTGCGGCAAGTCCGGCACGATCTGCACTTCGACCAGCAGCCCGGCCAGTGCCTGGTAAACTTCAGGCAACTCGCCGTAGCGGGCCAGCGGAAGCGCTACAAACACATGATCCACATTGTAGTTGTTGATGATCTGGGGCAGCTCGCCGATATCGCCTAGCCGTGGCAGGATGGTCGATTCCATTTTGGCCGGAGCATCGACAAAACCAATCGGCTCCAAGCCCGTCCAGCGGTTCTTCTCGATCAGCCTGGCCAGATTGCGGCCCGGGCGGCCGCTGCCGACGATGACGGCTCGGCCATGATTGAGACCTTGGCCGCGGAGGTATTTCAAAGCCCGCCAGAGGATGCGGCGGGTGAGCAACAGCCCCAGCGCATTGAGCGCCAGGAACAGGGCCAGCGCGAGACGGGACTCATAGAGATCGCGGCGATAAAAAGCGAGCGTGATCGACAGCAAAAACAGCAGTCCGCTGGCCATGCCCACCAGGCCCAACTCGCGCGGCAGTTGCCGCAGACGATGCACTTCATAGAGACCACAGACGCGATACGCCAGCGTGGCCAGGAGCAGCACCGTGGGGAGGCCTTCCACCACGAGATGCAAGTCGGGCACGCCTTTGGGAGACGCCCACAAGGCATAGCGGAGGAAGTAGGCGCCGAACCAGACGCCGGCCGTTACAACCAGATCGCTGGAAAGAAAGACAAGGCCCAGCTTTTGACCGTGCCGCCGATACATGGTTCACGCCATCCGTGGCAAGCGGGAGTGCCGTTTTTCAGGGAGCAGCCTTGTAACAATTGGCGCGCTGAGGGTCAACGCAGATTAGGAGCATGCAGCGCCGAAAATGGGGATGGTGAAGCAGCCGGTCTGCCTGACCGGCCGGGATGCTAGTGATTGCTCGTGCCCAGTCGAACGACCGCCGAGCCCGCTTCCCGAGGTCGGGGTCGATCGCGCCAGGCGGCTACGGCAGACAAGCCAACGATCACGAGACCGAGCAAACTTGGGGAGAGCCACAGCCACCAGGCCAGGCCAAGTGCTGCGCTGGCAACGTAGCGCCAGCGTTGCCAGGCGGGCCACCAGCGGCTGCGTGCCAGCGCCAGCAAAGCCGCCGCGACCGCGGAGATGCCCATTGCGGTCAACAGCCGCCAGGGCCAGTGGTCCCAGAGACTTTCGCCGCGAGCGACTTCGATTTCGGCCGAGCGGGATGCGAACATTGCCCGCACAGGCGGCTGCGGCGCATCGAAGGCGAACCGCCAGAGTTGCCCTGGCTGATTGGCTTCTAAATCGGCCGATGCCGGGCGAACGCGGGTGTCGCCAGTCAGCTCCCGGGTCAGGCGCGCCGATTCCTGGTCCATGGCGCGCAATTCGGCGAGCACGCTGCTGGCCGAGTCTGGCTCGCGAACCTGTAACAATTCCCGCTCAGCATCGCCGCGATACTGGCGATAGCGTCGGGTCCAGGGATCGCTCCAGGCAGCCAAATCGGCGGCACTCTCCTCGGAGGACAAGCCAGCAGCCAACCGTTGCATCTCGATGATCGATTGCAAACGGAATTGATGCTGCCGCCACACGTTCGTCTGCCGAGGTTCGAGGACGTCGACGAGTTTCGATCCCTGCGGACCGCGGATGGTCCAAAGCGTGCGATCAACGGGCAGGTCCCCCAGCGTGGGCGCCGGCAAACGCTGCCGGCCCCAGGCAGCCGGCGGCAAGTCGCCCGAGAACACGATCTCGATATGTTGCGGCAGCTCGGTGGAAGCCAATGAAAGCCGCCACTGCTCATCTCCCTCGCTGGCGGCCAACGCCGGCAGACCATTCACGCGTGCCTGGACGAGCCGATAGCCTGCAGGCAAATGCAAGGGGCACTCGCGGTTGCCGGAAGGCTCCAGGTCGAACGTGGCCACGCCTTGCACGCTTCCCCTGGCTTGCCAGGAGAGGCTGATATCGGCCAACGCCACCTGCGGCTGCCCGGGCGTACGCGCCGCCGGCTGCAGAGTGGCGGAGAATGCATCGTCGACCACGAGGAATGCCTGGGGATCTGAGAGGCCGACACTCTGCGCGACCGGCGGCGCCGACTCGACTCGGCTGAGGCCGCGCGTCTCCCACGAGACAATCTGCAGATCGATCTGGCCCGGCACGACGAGCGAGCGCTCCAAGTGCTCGGCGAAGAGCGTGGTGATGGCGGGCATTTGCAGGCGCGAGCCCGCTGGCAGTCCGAGCATGCCGCGAACGTGCAATTCCGCTTCACTGGCAATCGCGGCAACAGGCCGGACGACCAGTTGCCGATTTCCTTCGCCGGTCTGGATTACTTCGTAATCGGCGGCGGGCGTCACGACGAACGGGGGCCGCCAGGCGGGCGGAATGTCAAAGTACAAGGCATCGACCAGGCCGGAGTTCACTTTAATCCGGCAGTCCAGCTCCGCTTGCCAATCACCCGCCTCCCGTTTCAGAAACGTCGTTTGCCGGCAATCGAACCGCGGCTGGTTGGCCGACACCAGAAAGGTGGCGGCGTAGGCGGGCGTCTCGGCCCGCATCAGGCTCACGAGGCGTCCCATGCCAACATAGCGGCGATCGGCCTCGAAGAGCTGGTTCTCCAGTTGGCGTTTCAACTCGGTTTGCTCTGCGAGCCCGTTTCGATTACGCACTTCGACGGCCACCGAGGGCTGCCGATAGACTCGCACGAGAGCGGAGCGGGCTTCGGCCTCCTCGAAACGGAGATTGGCGAGTCTCCACGGTCCGCGCTGCGGCACCGTAGTCCAGCCGTGCAATTCGACGAGTTGTGGCCCGCTGGCAGGTTCCGTGAGGAACAGCGTGACCAGCCCCTCTGCATCGCGAGACCAATGGGAAAGCCGGGATACGCCATCCTCGCGCACATCGATCTGGTCGATGTTGAGGGTCGTAGGCGTTTGCAGGCGATGCTCAAAACAGCTCCCCGCGATTTGAACGGTGGCGTCGTAGCGCCAGGTGCTGCGGCCCGCCGAGAGGCTTACGGCCAGCACGGAATCAACATTGCGGCGAACGGGCTTCGGCCGGACAGCGAGCGACCACCGTGAGGCCTCTGCGGTTGAGCGATAAGCCAATTGGGCCGGCGCATCGGGAGTTCCCCACTGCTGCATGAAGTCGGCGGCCGGAAGCGGCGTCAGACCTTCGCCATCGGGTTCCTTATGTTCCAGCAGAGGATCGAGGGTAATTGCCAACAGCCTGCGCAGCGTGCGCACTTGCTGCGCTTCTAGATACGGCGCTCGCAGGTTGCCAATCCCTGAAACTCCGGACCAGCGAAATGCCGCATCGAGAACAAACTGGTCGCTCACCGGCCGCGCCAGCTCAATCTGCAATAAGGTTGGATTGCCCGCCACGAGCCGGCTTTGTGCCACCAGCGGATTGCGCGTTTCCAGGGGCGCCTGTAACTGCAGACGCGGGTCGATCGCCAATTGCAACTGGCGGATGCTTCCCTCCAGCACTTTGAACTTCCATCGTGTTTCAGCGACGACGGAGCCGGGCTGCACCTTGAGCCAGACCAGTTGATCTGCATCGACGGTTGTCCGCTGCGCGGCGGAAGCAGCACCGTCGCGCCAACGCACGCTCAACCGGTTGGCTTTGCCAAGTTGGGCAAGGAGACGCCGCCCCTCGTCGGCCAAGGTCACCGGTCCGGCCGATGTCGGAACCTCCACCACGGGTGCGGAGCGAGGCAATTGCAACTCCAGACGAGCCGTGGGGAGCGATGGCACGGAGAGATCGAAACCGGCCTGGTCCGCATAGGCATTGACCACGGGTCGCAATAGGAGTTCGACTCGAAACTGCCCGGGCTGCGCGGCGTCGATGCAAAGCAGCCGGCCTTCGTCTTCCCATTGAGCCGGGACCTCCAGGCCATCGACAAGAATTCTATCGGGAGGTGTAAGCGTAAACTCCGCTCGAGCAAAAGGCAGCTTTACACGGCAGGAAGTTTCGAACACCGTCAGATCCAGTCGCGCTCGCAACTCACTGACGAGCAGCTTCTGCTGCGCCAGGTCCCAGGCCAGCGTACCACGATACTCAGCACGCTCCAGCAGCCATCCTTCCGGCTCCAGCGCCAGCCGCGCGGCCCGCCGCTGCATCCTGGTATTCAGGTCTATTGGGACCCAATACAGGTCACCGGCCGGCTTCTGGTCGTCATCGACGGGAATGAGAACTTTGTCCACGCGCGGTTGCTGCGGCACATCGGCCCCGGCCAGCCCCTCGCCCGCCATCGCGCGAGCGGCGATCAGAACAAGGAGCAACAACACGACCCCGGTGGCCACGGTATGGACGCTGTCCGAAAGCCTGTAGGAATAGGACGAAGGCGTCACGCGCGTGGCCGGCGCCACGCGCGGGGCGGCGATCTGCCAGGTTAGCGCCGCCAGGAATGCCAAAAGCGCGCTCGAGAAAATCGGACAATAGGGCTCCGGGACCAGGAGCGCCGCACATGCCGCGGCAAGGGCCAGAACAACCAGCCTGCCGGGCCGCTCAAAACGGCGAAAGCAAAGTGTGACGATGACGAGAAACAATCCCCAGGCAAAGACTTGAATCGTGCTTTGCCGCACGATCTCAATGCGCGGCGTCGTCGTCGCAGAGCCCGTCAGGCGGAAGACGCCCCAGCCGGGAGTATCGATGCCGTCATTGGACTGGCTGCGGGGGACACGCCACGGCGCCAGGGGTTCCGCTACCCACTGGTTGATCAAACAATAGCGACTGCTGCCTTGTTGCCGGACCGCCTCTTTGAGCGACTGGCTTAATTTGCCGGGCGAAACTCGCAGCAGCGATGCATGGTCGAGCGGGACTAACTCGTTGCTGAGCTCCGCCGTCGCCAAGGGCGTGGTGAGCAGCAGGGTGTTGCCATGAACCAGCAGGCACAGATGCGCAGCCTCCAGGCGCGACAGGCCTCGGCGGCGGGGCGACTCGGGCTCCACTCCCAGCGCTACACTGGCAGGACTGACGCCGGCCTTCCAGAGCGATTGATGATCGACCAGGATCGTCTGCTGCGCCAGCTCCAGGGCCGGCTGCAGATGAAGCAGCATCCCGCCCCAAGTGCCCAGCGGCGTACGGCCAAGGTTATCCAGAAACTGGTCGGCCGCCTGCTGGGCATGCCGTTCATCCCAGGGAAGCTGTGCAAGTCCGCGCCAAGCCTCCGCTTCCAGCGGTTCGAAACGCGCAGTTCCAGCGCGGGCCAAGGGCCCGAGCAATCGCTCGACGAGCGACCGCGGCGCATAACCTGCCTGCTTCCAGGCCCCGTCGCGAACCGCCAGGCTATAGCCGGGCGGCAGCCACAACGTCCAGTCGCTCGTCAGGACAGGCAGCGAACTCGCCGGAAAGGGCGCCGTGAATTCGCTCAATTCACCCAGCGGCGCCTCCTGGGTGCGGAAATGGACCGTGACGGTAGGATAACGATGCCCCGCGGCGAGAGGAATCGTCAATTCATCGCCCACGACTCGTGGAACAATCTGCTCCTCATCGACCCACACGTCGTCCAGTTGGATTTCAGCCGGCAATTTCAGCGACAGATAGCTCTGGCCCGTGTGCTCAATGAACCAGGCCGCCGTATGTTGTGCCGAACCGGCCGGCTCATAGCGCGATTCGAGCGTCGCCTGCCACACCACTGCCGGCGATTGAGTCAGGGCCTGTTCATCGCGCGACAGACTGATGGGCGCCGGGTCAACGGCCGCTGTATCCAGCGCCGGAGAATAGCGAAATTGCGCCCGCACCAGATTACTGCCGGAACGCGTTTCCAGCGGCGTCGGCCGCAGTCGCGAGCTGCGCAGGTTAACCGCCGCCTCGGCGGGACAGCGAACTTGCACTTGCCCCTCCTGGGAATCGGCCCCAGGTAGCCAGATCAGGCTCAGCGGCGTGTCTTCTCCCAGCGCCACCGTGCGGCTGGCCTCGATCGTGAACGAAGCGCTGCTCGGCCGTCCCAGCGAGAGTTCCCACATTTCGCCGGTCTCGCGTCCACATTGGGCCAGCATCTGCTCGTCCGTTAGTCGCCGTGCCGACAACGGTTCCGAAATGTCTCCTTGCAGATTCCAGCGCGGCGCTTCCTCGCGGGCATGGGAGAAATAAACGAACAGCCGCTCGACGCGAGAACCTTGCGGCCGACAGCGGATTTCATACGACTCCAGGAGCGGCCCGGCAGTGACGGTGGCCGCCACCCGCAAGTCTGCCGTGTAGCGCGGCGCCAGCCGCTGCATGGTCAGCCCAAGCCGGGTCGCCCTGGGATCGAACCGGAACATCAGGCCATGGGGCGCCGGCGAAAACAACGCCAAAACCGCCGGACTGAGCTTCTGCGGGTCGTAGCGCTTCATCTCCTCGCCGCCGGACAACTGCAATTGGTGCGTCTCGGGGCAGTTCACAGCTGCGGCGTGCTCGCCTTCCGCGGCGTCGCTGAATTGAATCAGCCGCAACTCCTCTACAGGGAGCGTTTCTCCGCCTGCGACATTCAGCCGATGGCCGCTGAAAATCAGTCGCAACGGAGTGCTGGGCGACAGTGCCTTGGCAAGCCGCACATCCAACACCCGCTTACGCGGAGTGGGCGTATCCAGGCTCCAATCTTTGATACGGCCTGGCGGTTCGGACACGATGTCGTCAATGTTCCAGCGATGCGGCACCACGGCTTGCAAGGAAAACAATTGCCCTTCATTGATGCTCAGTTCCGCCGTCACTCGTCCTTGAATGGCGTCTTCCGTCAGCTCGATGGCAGTGCCCGTTGAGACCTGCAGCCGTTGTTGACCATGAGCCAGGCGGACTTCCATCTCCGCGTCGGGCTCGAAGTATTGCACGTTGATCGATTCACCGCTGGCGGGCGGTGGCAGCGGACCAATGTTGGTCTGCCGGCAATCTGTCAGGTTGAGCCGCTCGAGTGACAAAGGCTTGGGCACTAACAAAGTAGCCCGTCCCTCCTGCCAATTGATGCCGGAGGCGCGAATTCCTGGCAGTCGCCACATTTCGTCCACTTTCAGCGCTGCCGTTGCCCCGAGCAGAATCACATTGCCTAAGCCCACCAGCGGCTCGGAAAACTCCAGAACAATGCGCGAGCTCGGCGAGGCGGGGTCTTCGATTACGCTCCAGGGAATATGCGATTCACCGTGCCGCGCCGCCAGTAGCCGCAGACCGGGATCGAGCGTCAATTCAAGCTGCCGCAAAGGTTCCTGCGCCACATCCAGAGTGAATTGGGCAGTCAGCTCCAGGCCGCGGGGATGAACGCTGTAGGTAGATGCTTGCCGCAGCATGGCGCCGCGCTCATTGCGGCGCGTCTCGTCCTGAGGCGTCACCAGGATCCAGAATCGATTCTGTCCTCCCAGCGTTAATTGCCAGCGTCGCAGGGAATCCTGGGCATCCGTCGCTTGAACGACGACTCCGCGGCTGGCCTTGAGCGTAAGTTGTGCCGGCAGATCGATGCTTAGTGAACTGCCTGGGGTTTGCGGCAGCTCGAAGTTGTAGCGGTAACCGCCGCTTGGCTCGCGAACGCCGCGGAGGGCCCAGTCCAACACCAGCGGGCCTGCTCGGCGGACCAGGACCGACCACTGGCCGTGCGAATTCACTCCGCAAAGGGCATCTTCCGGCGCACCCTCGCTCCATTGCGCGCTGCTGATCGCCAGATTGCAGGGGGCCAGCGGCATAAGCGCGCCGGGATCCTCCGTTTGTGAGGGAAGGGCCCGAGACTGCGGCCGCTCAATTTCCAACGTAGCTTGCCCGGCGAGATCGGATTCACCCGTTAATTGAGCTCGGTAGTGCGCCTGGCCGATTCGGGCGGCCAGCATCGTGCCGGCGTTTGGCGGACTGTTGCGAAGCAGTTCCACGAGTCGCTCGAAGTCTGCCTTGGGCATGGGCCCGTAGCGGACGGCCGGATCCAGCGGCCAGTTCTTTTGCTGGTTCTGCGGCACGTAGAGCCGCCGAAATTCCAGCGGGGCGCCCTCTGCATCCTGCCCCCGCGCGCTTGGGCAACTGGCCCCCAGGCAGCCCAGCACCAGGCACACCTGCCAGCGGCACAGCCAGGCCGTTCGCACTGCAGAATTCATCATGGCGCGGTCTCGGGAGCGGCCTGTGCAGCCATGGCGGCGGTGCGCGTCGAAGGGGGAGCAGCAGCGACCAGCGATGGTTGATCGAAGACCATGCCGCGACGGTCCAAAACGGAACTGGCGCCGCGGCGAGTTGGAACACGGCTGCGACGGCCCGCTACGACTCGCTCCAGCAAGCCGGCCAGCAGCACCAACGCGACACCCAGGCTGCCTGCCTCGAGCAACAGCACGACGGGATCGGGATAGAGCAGTCCCAGCGAAGTCACGGCTGCGACCATCAACAGCAGCACAGCCCGCCGCAACAGCGGCAAGTAAATCAGCAGCATGCCCAGGCTGAGCATGCTCAGCGATGCGCCGAAGACAATCCAGGTCCTGCGTGCGGACCAGAGCTCCAATTCAGTCGCCGGGCCCAGCGAACTGAATAGATAAGTATTCCCGCTCGCTTCGCTGGACTGAGACGCGGCCCCGCTCCAGCTTTCCAGGTCCGACTGAGTGCGCAGCGGTTGCCGGCCGAAATAAAGTCCATTGAAGCGCCATGCGCTTTCACTGACCAGTCCGGCAGGCGTAAACAGCAAATGCTCATGCGGCGGCAGGTGGACCTGCCAGTAAAGACGTCGCAGCCAGGTTTCCTCGGGCGGCCGCGGAGCTTCCAGAGCGGCGGGCCAGTCCGAAGAGTCGCGACCACGGAAGCGATAGGTTATCTCGAGCACATGAGGGCGGCGCGAGGATTCCTTGGGTAGGTCGACGGCCAGCTTGCGGTCGGCGCCGACAGCGGCAGCGACGGGCTGCCGGTCAAGCAGAACGAGCACATCGGCCGGAACGATTTGCTTGGGCAGCGTGAGCTCGAAGCGACTTTCGGTTGTGGTGAACGCATAGACGGCACGATCCTGACGGCCGCTAACGCCCAGTTGCGATTGAATCCAGGCCCGTTCAATCACCGTGGTGCCCAGGGATTCCCGGGATTCCACAAGCACGGCCAGAGGCACGACGTTCAGTCGCTCCTTGGACGTGAGTTGCAAACCCGCGCCTGGCTCGCTGCGGTTGGTGGGAGTGCTGGCGGGAGACCAAGCGCCCTCCCGATAAATCGCCTTCAGGCCTTGAGCGGGCAAGATTGCGGCAATGTTGTTGGTCAGTTCGCCATCCAAGGGCATGACAACAGGCACGTCTACGGAAAGGCTCGCCTCCGGCGCCAATTGATCATGAGTGGCCGTGTAACGCGCTACGACCGACAGCGCGCCGATCCGCTCGCCTGGCTTGCCACTCTCGTCCAGCAGCGCGGCCGTCATTTTTACGGGTCCCTCCGACGTCAGCGTCTGATCCGGCTGAATTGCCAGCGGCAGAGCTCGCCCGGCGAGCAACACCTCCAGGCTCTTGCCATCGGCAAGTGCACGTGGCACTTCGAACGAAAGCCGATCGATGGGCTCATGAGCCACGGTGTAGGAGAGCTTTTGTTCGACCTGGCACTCGCGCTGCGCGACATGAATGGTCAGGTCGGACGCCACACGAATTGTTCGGGGAAGCACCTCGAGCTGCGCCGCAAAATGCCCCTGCAACTCATCTCCCAGAAAAAACAGCGGCTGTTGCACGCGCCCTGACATATGGAAGCGACGCGGCAGGGACTGGCTCTTGAGATTCGCGAGCAATTCCAGGTTGGGCACGAGGTTGACATTCTCGGCCGGTGCAATCACGACCTGCGAAGGCACGAGGTTGTGTGCTACAGGGTGCGGCAAGTCAAATTCCACCGCGGCGCCGTCCCGAGGAAGAAGCTTCCAGGCCTCCAAGGTCAGCTCGAACTCTCCCTTCATGGGCTGCTGCAGGGGAATCGTCAGCGGTGTCAAAAGCTGCGGCGCGAGTTGATCCTGATCGACCAGAGTAGCCGGCCCAATGCGATCTGCTTCGGTTTGCCAGCCCCGCAAATCGATGTTCACATAGAACACCTTCGTGCCGGGCACGCGGTATTTCAGCTTGGCTTTCAGTTGCAAGCGGGCGGGATCCACTCGCACTTCATATTCCGGCTCGACGGCAATGCGCGTTTCGCGGGCAAAGACCCGGGCTTGCAGCGAGCAGGGTTGACCGGAGTATTCGAAACCAGCCACCAGATTGGCTTGCCGCAGCGAGTCGGGCAGCGCTTCGACCTGACGCACTCCCGGATGCTTCTCCAGCAGCGAAATCTGCCATTCATCGGCAACCTCCACGCCGATGTATCCCCATTGTCGCAAGGCGTCCACGACTTCGAAGCCGGCCAACTCGACCAGCTCGTCTTTCTTGGCCACGTTAAAGGGCCGCTCGGTCGACAGGCGAATCTCGATGGGACCCAGCGTCGGCTCGTCCAGCGACACATCTACGACGCGCGTTGCGCCGCTGCCGGTCGGACCATGAAACCGCACGCCTGGCTGCTCCGTGGGAAACAGGTTGGCGCCGCGCGGCAGCCGCAGTTTAAAACTGTCGAACGGCGACTCGCCCCCGGAACTGCGCAAAGTAAACGTCGCTTCGGTCCGCACGCTGCGGCCATCGACCTTGGAGTGCAACACGCCCACCACTTCCAGATCGGGCGCGGGATCGGCATTCTTGCGCGTGGCCGGCCACCAGGTGAGATCGCATTCCCCATCGAGCGCGCGCACGACAAGATTCGTGTCGCGAGCATTCGACGAGCGCGGCGCGGTGGTGTCCAACGTTCCGACGCCCGCGACCGCCGCCTCCGCCTCGGCCAGGGGCACATTCAGCTTCAGTTCAGATTGCACGCTGCGCGGCGCCGTGAGCTTGAGCCGCTGCTTGCCGGACAATCGCTCGACGGGAACCAGCACATCCAGGGAAAGCCGGTGCGTTTGCTCACCGCCAGCAAAAATCCACACGGCATAGCCGCCCGCTGCACCATCGAACTCCATAAAATGCCGCGTCGGCCCTTGATACTTCGGAGTATCGACCAGTACGGCCTCAGGCAGACGCAAGGGCACGCGGACCCAGCCGGTCGTGCTGACGAGCAGCTCCACTTCAGCCTGCAATTGTGCGTAGGCGCCCGACAATTTGCCGGACGCGGAAAGCCGCTGCAGCGTGTAGCGCGGCCGCATCTGGCCCCGACCGAGCTGATTCTTCAGATTGATCAGTTCATCGAAATCTTCCAGCGTATAACCGAACACGGGGACCAAGGCGCCGTCTTTGTCACGCAGGTGGACGGGCTCATGCTCCTTGATGGCCTCTGTCGCACGCGCCGCGGGGCGGGGAGTGGCAATTGCAGGCTGCTCGGCCGGTTGTGCCAGCACATTTCCGGCGACCAAAGCGCACCAGACCGCCAGCAGGCAGTGCGTCGTTTGTCGTAGCCTGAAACCTGATTCCACTGGCCTGTCCTTGGATGTGCGCTTCTAATGCCGGCCTCATGCGGAATCGAGCCGCCCGGCGGGAAACAGACTCGAGATGGGTGGTCGGCGAGGACCGGGTGTTTCCTTCTCCGATTGTACTCAGCCGTCCAGACGCGACAAAGCAGGAAAACGTCAAGCAGCTCGTTTAGCCGCCTCACCGCTCCTGCCATAACTTGCCGCGACAACCAGATTTAGCACTTCATGCCCAAGGTGGCCAGCATTTGACCATGGAGCTGTTGCGTGGCGGCCGAGACAAAGTGCGGATGGGCCAGATCGCGCGGCACGCCGCCTAGTCCGGTAACCACGCCGCCGGCTTCTTGGACAAGCAGCCAGCCGGCCGCGACGTCCCAGATCTTCGTATCTGTGGCCCAGTAGGCATCCAGACGCCCTGCCGCCAGATAGGCCAGATTCAGGGCCGAGGAGCCCATCCGCCGGACCGCCTGCGCCCGGTGCAAGACTTCGATAAAGTCCTGAATCAAGGGCGACCCGCGCTCGACCCTCGCCGGAAAACTGACGGCCGCCAGAGCGTTGGCAAGCTGCGTCACGCCGCTCACCCGAATGGGACGACCATTCAGAAAAGCGCCCGCCGCTTTCTGCGCGGTGAAACACTCGCCGCTCAAGGGGTCGAAGACGGTGCCGACAATCAACTCGCCAGCTTTCTCAAGCGCCACTGAAACACAGAATTGCGGCAGCCGATGCGCGTAATTCGTGGTGCCATCCAGGGGATCCACGATCCACCGGTAGGCGCCGTCGCCCCGCTCATCAGCCCCCTCCTCTCCCAGGAAACCGTGGCTGGGAAACACGTTGAGCAACAACTCCCGGATCACTTTCTGCGACGCCAGGTCTGCCTCGGTCACGAGGTCGGAGGGCCCTTTTTCCCGCACTTCAAAACGGTCCATCCAATCGAGCAGCACCGCGCCGCCCGCGCGGGCAGCTTGTTCGCAGAGGGGCAAGAAGTCTGGCATGGAAGCGCTCTGAACAAAACCGATCGGAGTAGTCACCTATAGGACGGCGGCACACACTACCAAGGCAGAACAGGTTCACAGTGTACCGAGCGTTGGGCTGTCTGGCATCTGGCCCATGGGATGACTCGCTGGCGACCGCCGAATTTATTTTTCAATCGGGGCGACATTTTTTTCCCAAAGCACTAGACAAGCCGCCAGGACTTGCTATCATCGGAGACGTTGGATGGATTTGAGTGTGCCGAAAACGGACCTGTGAATCATCCAGTTCTTTTTTATCACTAACGGAACAATACTGCGTTTTCGGCCTCTTCTCTGTTCCGGCCCCGCCGTTTCGCCTCGCTGCGAGCGGCGGGGTTTTTTTGTCGCAATTCATCCCGCTCATGAGTGCTTCGCCGTGGACGTTGGATACCTCGCGTGCCCAATTGCAGTTGGGGCAACTCGACGCGCTGATTGATCTGGAGGATCCAGCCGGCGGTTTGCAAGAAATTCGCCTGGACGCTGCGCCGCTGCGCGCCAATCTGCTTGGCGTGCTGCTCAAGCAGCATGTGGAAACGTCGCCGGCCGATACGTATGTCCGCTGCGAGGATTTGGTGGCGACGTATCCACCTTCGGCCGGCCGCGCCATGCGAATTCAAGTCTATTGGCGGTGTCATCAGGCGCCCGATCGGATGGCCGTCGAGTTGCAGGTTTCCGTGCAGACCGATGAGTTGGGCATTGCCACGCCCGTCGTTGTCGTATCGCAGCTCGACGTGGTTGAGGCCGTCCGCTTGAGCGATGTGACCACGGGCCAGTTCGCGCCGCTCGCACTGACAGCCGAAGAGCGGCAACTCGTGCCACTGGATGGATCGGGCTGCCTGCTGCTGCGGCTACCGGGATCCCCCTGGACCTATGCCGAGATGATTCACTCGGCCGACTTCCAGCAAGACAGCATCTCCTTCACCACATCTAAAAGCGGTGCGCGCCGCGCCAGCCTTGAACACCGGCTGTTCCCTGGCACGTTGGAGAAAGGCGTGATTCTGCGGGCGCGGTTGCGGGGTGTCTTTCTGCGCGCCAGCGATGCAGCCACTGAAGTTTGCAAGGACTACGCAAGCTTTCTCAACAGCCCGCTGCCGCTGACTACCTGATGCCGCAATCGCGGCATCGTGTGAAAGAGTCTGGCTCGCTGGCAGACCTGTTCCTCGCTTCGGCATCGCCTCCTGCGCAGTCTCGCCGTTGGCTCGTGGTTAAACGATGTACAAAGTGCGGAGCGCAGGTCCATTCATTTCCCGCGCCATCGGATTTCTCCGAACAACCCGCAAGGCTTTCGCCGATACTACTACTGCCATGCCCGGCAGACTTTCACTCGTATTGGACCTCGGGTAGTGCTTTGCTATAGTCCGCCACGCTCGCCGTTGGGGTTTTCGCCGTGAACCAGGCCCAGCAAACGATGCAGATTCTCCGGTCTAACCTGATTCGCTTTGCTGTCTGCACGCTGCTGCTAGCCAGCACAGGTTGCGCCGGCGGTCAGTGGTCGGAGCATGCCAGCGCCTTGGCGTTCTGGCGGGCAGATAAGACCAATGTGCGGACACGCGCTGATCAACTCAAGGATTTGCGTGAGCTGGCGAAAGAAATTCCCACGGCCGCTCCCGCGGAACAGCAGCGAGCCTCGCTGGAGTTGGCGCAAGCGATTCGCAAGGAATCCGATCCCGTCGTGAGGGCGCAAATGGTGCGCACGATTTGCGTCAGTAACACGCCCGTCGCTGGGGCCATTGTCTCTGCAGCCGTGCAGGACACCGATCCTCGGGTGCGGATGGCCGCTTGCGAGGGTTTGGGCCATCGTGGCGAAGCGGAGCACGTTCACCTGCTGAGCAAGACACTCGGCAGCGACACCGACATCGACGTTCGCCTGGCCGCTGCCCGCGCCTTGGGGGATTGCAAGGACAAGTCGGCGGTGGAGGCCTTGGCGGCAGCCTTGGACGACTCCAATCCCGCGCTGCAGGTGCGGGGCATACGTAGTTTGGAAAAGGTGACGCGCCAGGATTTTGGCAACGACGTGGCCGCCTGGCGCCAGTATGTGCACGGCGAAACGCCGACACCGCGGACGCAATCGGTTGCGGCCCGCTTCCGTCAGCTCTGGTGAGACGGTTTCCGGCCAGAAACTGGCCGCCGTCGAAATTGAACTCGCCCAGGCAGCGAGCTTCCCAGCCATTTGAATGCAAAGGATCGGATCGTTTCTTTCACCGGAATCTTCGATATCCCCGGAAACAAGCCGTTTTTCGTCGCAAGCCGGGTGCCCGGCGCGTTGGCGCTACGGAAGGCCGCAGCATGCGAAAAGCTGGCAACGTAGCTTGAACTGAATCAACTGGACGTACCGATATCACTGCTACCGCAGGCGGCTTCGCTCGCAAGGATGTTTAGATAGCATGTTTCGCCCGGCCTTTTCCGCTCTGCTCGTCTCACTGGGGCTCGCCACGCCGGCCGGCTTGGTCGCCTGGCACGCCTACCACGAACCAGGCTCACTCCCCGTCTCTGCCCAGATGCGGGCACAATTCCGTGCCGAACCGGCAGCCCAGCAGGCCACTGGCGCAGTCGCGGAACAGCCCGCCGAACAAGCGGGAACCGACGTCAATTCGGCAAACGGTGACGAACCGGGTGAACCTGCGGATGCGGCGGCTTCCTCGGATAAATCGCAACTGAGTCCCGAGCTGATTCGCCTGCGCGACCAGGTGCGCCAGGCGCTGGCCATGTATGCCGAGCGGCCTGTCAACGCGCGGGACCATACTCCCTGGGAAACGTTCCATTGGATCCTGGCCTATAACGTCGATGCCGAACTGCACACCAACGGCCCAGGCGGCCCGACGGCCAATGCCGTCGGTTGGCTTTGCTACAACCGGCCTTGCCGCGGCCAGCATCTGCTCGAGCTCAAGCATGGCCGCCCGATGGGCATTTACGGCGTCGGCCTGGAAGGACACACCGGACAATTTCTGGCCATCCTCGGCCAATCGCGCGTGATGATCGATTATCCCCTGCTGGTGAAGGGCCGGCAGTTCACCGTCGCCGACCTCGTGGAGAACTGCCAGCTCGGTTGCACCAGCGGCAAGGACGTAGAGCTCACCTTCCTGCTCATTGGGCTGTCGCATTACTTGCATCCCAATGCTGTCTGGAAGAGCCGTGAGGGAGAATCCTGGTCCATTCCGCGGTTGATTCGCGAAGAGATCTCCAAGCCCATTCATGGCGCGGCGTGCGGCGGCACCCACCGCTTGATGGGCCTAAGCTACGCCATCCGCAAGCGCCAGCAGCACGATTTGCCCCTCACGGGCGAATACCAGCGTGCTGCGACGTATGTGGCGGATTACATCAAGTACGCCCTGAAGCTGCAGAACCCGGACGGCTCATTGAGCACGGAATGGTTCACGGGCCGCGGCTCCCGGCAGGACATCGACCGCCGGCTGCAAACGACCGGCCACATGCTCGAGTGGATCGTATTTGCTTCGCCCGAAGAGAGTCTGCAGGATCCGCAGATCGTCAAAACGGTCGACTATGTCTCGCGGATCCTGATCGAAAACCGCGATCACGAGTGGAAGATTGGCCATCTGGGGCATGGCTTGCGTAGTCTTTCCCTCTACAACCGGCGCGTCTTCCAGCCGTCGGATCCGTCTGTGCCGGAAGTAGCGAAAAAAGAAGCCCGACCGGACGCCGAGAGGGTTCAATCGGAGGAAAATTCTCAACCGTCTGTGACCAAACCCGGTCCCAATGACAACCAAACCTTGGGAGTCGAAAACGTTCAGGACAAGGATCCCGTCCCCGCTTCGACTTCCAACAAGACAGAAAGCAGTCGCCGCAGATCGGTTCGTGATGTCGCTCACTAGTCCCGCACCTGCCAGGTTCATGTATGCTCGGAAGCTACCAATCGAACCCGTTGCCCGAAAGCGGCAAAACCCTTAACATGCCTGCGGCCGTCGCGGCCTGGCACGCGTTGCGTCCTACGGTCATTCCCGCGCCCCACTTGTCGCTCACAGGGCGGATGAAGCCCCAACGATTCACGGAACAGTTCGGCACCCTCTGTAACCTGGCCGTGCAAATGGCCAAGGCGGTGAAAGCCGATGCCATCCTGCTGCTGCTGGAAGGTCCGACCGATTGGGAGAAGCTCAAAGCCGCCGCCGATGGCATGCAGGTCATCGTCGCCGCGGACGCCGCCGCCGAGATCAAAGGGGCCACCGAAGCTGGCCTGCAATCGGTCCTGCTGAACATGAGCGATGCTCCGGTCTACGAGAAGCTCACCCAGGCCCTGCTGGAGTGCATTGCCGACGACTTCCTCCGCTCCGGCGCCTGCGTCGTCGCGCTTTATAGCGGCTTCGAAGAAGGCGGGGTGGACTCCATCAGCGTCGTCGACCTCGGCGACCATCTGGGCCGACTGACTGCCAGCGACTTGCGGCAGCTCGAAACCCGCGTGCCATTGGATACGCTCAAAACGGTCGTCGATCTGGCCCTGGAAATTGGCCGCGAAGGTCGTGAGGGCAAGCCAGTCGGCACGCTCTTCGTCGTCGGCGATACACGCAAGGTCCTCTCCCACAGCCGCCCGACCGGCTTCGATCCTGTCAAAGGCTACAGCCGCAAGGAGCGCAATCTCGACGATCCTCGCGTACGGGAAGGCATCAAAGAGATTGCCCAGATGGACGGCGCGATTATCGTCTCTCCCGACGGCACGGTGGAGTCCTCGGCCCGGTACCTCGACGCCTCGGCCGCCAACATCACGCTTCCCAAGGGCCTCGGCGCCCGCCATTGGGCCGCCGCGGCAATCAGCAAGACGACCAAGGCCGTGGCCGTCGCCGTGAGCCAATCCAGTGGCACGGTCCGCATTTTCCAGAACGGCGAGGTCATGCTCCGCATCGAGCCCTTTCGCCGCCCCATGAAGTGGAAGGACTACGAATACGAGCCGCCGACCGGCGAGCCATAGTCGGGCGAGCAAGGTAACCCATGCCCGTCAAGCTGGTGGTGGAGATTTATCGGTCTCAGCAGACCGGTGAATCTCATTGACTGCCTCACCCCGCGCTCGTTGTCGCGAGTTCGACTGCCGACTTGATGTCGTTCAGGTCTTGCAGGAGGGCCTTCTTGATCACGCCCTTGAACAGAAACATCGGCATTCCTTTTAGTCGTGCCACAATGCCCTGGGGCCTGGTTTCATGTGAACTAATCAGTCTGATTCCGCCATTGCACTGCGAGAGACTCGTGGTGGATAAGAACACAAACCCGCCATCGTCGGCCCGCGTCTTGTAGAACTCGTTCTCGGCGGCATCCGTGATCCACTTCTCCGCCGTCGCCGGCTTGCCGAACAGCAAACGGGTCTCTCGCCACCTTAACCCCACGAGTCCGCTTGCCGGCTTTTCGAGAATTTCGATCTTCTCGATCCCGCTGATGAATTCCGCGCTGTTCTCGATATCGGTCAATACGCCCCAGGTCGCCTCCCCGGATCCGATAACGGTCACCTCTGCTTCAACAATCATGGTATGCTCCCGGCGGCCGAGTAATGGCTATAAGCCTACACTCTGCGCCAAGAGCCGTCAGGCCAGGCACGTCCGATGCCACAGATTCACAGAGGCAATTCATCGTCTCAGCCTTAGTTTTCGGTCAGATTCCGCGCCAGGGCTCGCCCGGCAGCAACTCGACCAGTGTCCGTTTGACAATGCCAAGGGCGGCCACCGCGTCGAAAGACACGCCGGGCCTTAGCAGCGGTCCGATGTCTGACAGGAACTCTGTATCGGTTTCTTTCTCATGCAGGTTCTGCTCGAAACGGGCTCGCTTTCCAGCACATTGGGATCCTAAGCTTAGAATTCCACGTGGACAAGTTGTCGCG